>Ga0316206_1000048_pt1 | contig 256895 bp, 248 predicted proteins | sample 6monthpyrite_MG_FD_204942 | JGI IMG/M metagenome (GOLD analysis project Ga0316206, IMG submission 204942) | Microbial mat bacterial communities from mineral coupon in-situ incubated in ocean water Damariscotta River, Maine, United States -... | ecosystem: Environmental > Aquatic > Marine >...
CCCATCTCGAATGATGAGCACATCAAACTTGTGGAGCATATCAATAGCTTATCCATGAAAGAGAGCTACAAAAAAGAGATTGTTCTTTTAGCTACTCTACTGAGAACGACTGGACTACGAAAGAAAGAAGTCTTCATGTTAAACAGCAACCATATACATGAAGCATTATCAAACAAGGAATTTTCTCTGGATACCGGACGTGGAGACCGTTCAGAGTTTTGTGTCAGTAACCGATAGTCATTAAAATTATATCATAGCTCAATAATTGAGTTTGAATCTAGAGAAAGTTCCAAAACCTACACTTTGTGAGATATGTAACTCGTTTAAAGTATTTAGGTTTATTAAGTAAAGTTCATTTTAAATTTTTTGTATTTATAGCAATAATTATATTACGCACGAGACATTTTAATTAGTTCTATAATTGATATGGCGTGTAATATAATTGATGCTATTTAGCTACCTAAGCCTGCAGCTCTACGTAGTCTGTCACAGACTGCATGACCAATTCCTACATCAGAAGGCATAACAACCACAAGCACTTGTAAGCCCAAATGATCCGCATTACGAAGTGAGTAATATAAATCACGTGCTTGTATATTCACGTCTTCTAGTAAAGGAAGCCAGATAACATCTTTTGGTAATGTTTCTGGTTCATTTTGTGCCATAAGACCCACTCTCTTTGTATGTTTTAGTGACTCTTCCAGCTGCTGATTAATATTATCCCACGAGGAGAGGATTACACGTGCTCTAGGTGCATAGTGTGAGGGTTTACTACCTGGATAAGCTACAGATTTTTTGGATGCATTACCAACTGATTTACCAAGAACAAAGGATATTTCCTCTTGTGTTATTTTACCTGGACGTAGAACCCTAGGTATTTTCGTTGAGAGGTCAATAATAGTAGATTCGATTCCTATAAAACATCGTCCACCATCTAGTACAAGATCCACTCCATCTTCAAGTTCTTCTCGAACATCTTGAGCTGAAGTAGGACTTACTCGTCCATAGCAGTTAGCAGAGGGTGCAGCAATACCGCCTCTAAATGCACTCAGTAGTGCTAATGCTACAGGATGGTCTGGTACCCGTAAAGCGACTGTATTTAAACCTCCAGTGACTTCACTTGGAACACTAGATAGACGAGGCAAAATTAGAGTAAGTGGTCCAGGCCAGAAAACTTCTGCTAATTGCCAGGCAGTATCTGGAATGTTTTGAGCCCAATCTAACATTTGTCTAACATCGGAAATATGCACTATTAGTGGGTGATCTGCAGGCCGACCTTTTGTAGTAAAAATGCGTTTAACGGCTTTTGGATTCAGCGCATCTGCGCCTAGACCATAGACTGTTTCGGTAGGAAAAGCTACAAGTCCACCCCCATGAAGTATACTAGTGGCTTGATTGATGCTTTGTGAGAGTTCGGTCAGTTGGTTCATTAGTGGTTCCTGTTTATAAGTGTACTAGCAAGAGAACGTATCGTCATGGATTACAGTACTCACAGTGGCTAGGATTTGCATATTCTTGATCTTTACGCTCAATAATTACCTGATGCTTACATTTAGAGCAAGCATGAACTTCAGCACGGATCTCATGAGTAGGTATATTACATGCTCTGCAGGGCAAACCTGAAATATGCTCGACAATCCAGTATCCGGGGGCGTTACAATTAGGACATAAAGAAGAGAGCTTCTTTACTAACTCTTGAGCTGCAACTTCGATATTGTTCATACGGGTTGGATTAGCGTGAGCTCGCATATCCGTCTCAATAAAGAGTTGCTTATTTGTAGATTGTTCTAGTGCTAAGTTAAAAGCTCTTTGTAGCTCATCCCATGTAGATATGTTTTTTATTATTCGTTTGTCATTTTCACTTTCTGGTCGAACGATGAGATAATGCTCTGGAAAGCCTATCTTTTTAGCAAAAACTTCAACTTCACTCCAACTAGACGTAAGTAGGTGATCAAGGTTGGTTCTTCCTTGTGCCATGGCAATAATTTCTAAATTAGAATCATTATCTACCCAGATTAAAATTTCAACATTTCTTGAAAACATTCCGGTAAAAGGGTCTGGCCCAAACGAACCTTCGCTAGCAAGACCAAGAGAAAGACTTGAGTGCTTCATACCAATAAGCGCTTTTTTTCGCACAGTGTCAACCTGCGTATTTAAACGCGGTATGTCTCGTGTAAAAGTTCCTAGAATATCTGTGTCATAGTTATCTACTCTTGTTACCATACAGCCAATTGATTCATAAAGAATTGGTGCGAGAACTTTTTCTTTTCCATGCTGCGTAAGTAAAGCAACTTCACGGTTTTTGTAGTGATGAGGATTGAAATGATACTTTTTTGTATTGCTGATAAAAAAATTAGAAGTATATTTTTTTAAAAGTTGAAGTGTCATATTGAAAACGTTAGTTAAATCCATTAAATTATTTCCATTATGAGAGTTTTGTATCTGTACCCACAAAAATTGCGGGAATGATAAATAAGAAAGTACTCAGAAATTAGTTAAGTTCTTGGTCATCTGATTTGAATTTCTTGAAGTATTTATTAACAATCGTTCCTGCTGGCATACTTTCAATTTCTGAGAAAATTACATAACTAATTACACCGTGGATAATTAGAGTAATAATTAGTCCTTCAAAGATACCAACTTTAAATACCAACCCAGCACATACAGTTGCAAGAAGTACAGCATAAGGACCAAATGTAGCCACGTGCAACAAGCCTAAGAACATTTTGATACCAACAAATGTCATAATAATTGCCAATGCAAAGTAGGGTAAATAATCTAAATATTGAGAGTTAAATACAAAGAATGTTATGAGTATACCAATCACCAATACTGATAGTTTTGTGTAAGCACCTGCAAGACGATTTGTGGATGATTTTGCCAAGCCATCAAGGTTTGTCATACCACCAAAGAAACTCGCACCCATGTTTGATACCCAGATTGATAATAAAGAGTTATTTGAATTAGATGGACGTTCTAATGGGTCAATTTTTTCAATTGCCGCATTACTCATTACCTGTTCAATAACATCAACCACAGCAAGCATCAATGAGAAGAAGATTGCATAGATCCATAAATATGCAGAATCAAAATCAGGTATAGGCAATGCAAGAGCGAAATCTACATCTTCTACCATAAGCATCTTTACATCAACAAATAAAGAAGCCACGATACCGTATACAATCAAAGTAAAATACGGCAATGCTGGTTTTGTATCTTTAAACTTTTTAAACAAAAGAAGAAAAAGAATTGACCCAATAACAGAAAGTGCAATGATTTGAATACGAGCATCACTCCAAAAGTCTTCACCAGCAGAAATACCGACTGGCAACATCCAAAGAAAAGGTAAAAATTTAAGAGCAATTTTTAAACCGATACCAGCCAATAAACCTTCAACCAGGTAAGATGGAACAGCCATTAAAAGATAGCGTTGCCAGTTAAACTTCCATATCACGGCTTGAAATGTTGCCGTCATAAAAACAATAAAGGCCATGTTTTCCATTCCAAAAGTTGCAACACCCATCGCAAGAATTGGGGCTAAACCTGCTGCAATTCCAGGAGCTCCAACATAGTTACCTGGACGAAATAGAGCAAATATGAATGCAATGAAAGAGGCAAAAGCAACTGTTGCAAGTCCTACTTGAATTGGATAATCTGACATCATGGCAATACCAATAGATAATGGGATTGCCATGGTTGCTGTTATCACACCAGCTTGGAGATCACGACTGGCATATTTTGTAACAAATGCTGCAGAGCCGTGATCAACGTTCTGGTTTTGCTTAGTATTTACATTTTCCATATTTTATTACACCTTATTAAATTTTTTTTTAATTCTACCTTGTAAGTTTTTAAAAAAAATCAAGAAAAACTAGGTTTGTTCCCAATTAAGGTAAGCTCAAGATTCCCTAAGATATTCTTACTTTTTTAATTTACCAAAGGGTAAAATAATTCTTAAAGCAATTTTACCTCTATTAGCGATTAATATTTTAAAAATACTATGGATAACATTCTCCTCATTTGTTTCACTCTATACATACTTTTTACAGTGCCCCCACACTATGTCAAAAGGAGGCAATGTAAAAAGTACAAAGGAATAAAACTGATATATTTTTAATAATATTTCCCCTTTAGGGGAAATATTATTTACTCGCCTTGACCAAGAGAGTAAGCACGCTCGCCATCTTCAAACGCGTAAAGGTTTTCAGTTTTAATCACTTCGATACCTGCTGCATCGATTTTGTTCATCATATCAGTGATGTCACCATTTGTGATGATGTCACCTTGAGTCTTGTTATAGAAACGACATCTCCAGTGATCAGTTAAAAAAGTCTCCGGGTGGCCATTTGGATAGACTTTTTGACCACGGTTAGAGATCATTTTAAGTGCTATATTTGTACCTTCAGTAAGCTCAACTAGCTTATCACCAATTGTATTTGAGTCACAGTCATCTCTAGTAAAGATATCACACCCGATAAGATTCATTTTTGTGTCTCTTACATTGCTAAGAACTGGTTTTTTGATCTTGATCGCTTTGTCATATTTTACAGCTTCCAGTGTTGATGGTTTTTGACCAAGTCTTTCGATAACTGCGTCAGCAAACTCTTTTGTTCCAACTTCAGTATGTGCTTTACCTTCTGCTTTAAGTTTTCTAGCAAGGTCATAAGTTACGATACCATCTTCAATTGTTTTCAACCAAGCGTTGTGAACTTTTTCTGCTACTTCTGGTTGACCAGCTTGTACCATCATCATAACACCTGAAAGTAAAAGACCTGATGGGTTAGCTTTGTTTTGACCCGCGTGACGTGGAGCAGAACCATGGATCGCTTCATACATCGCAATATCTTCACCAACATTAGCACCCGGTGCAATACCAACTGAACCTGTCATAAGACCTAAAATATCTGTAGCAACATCACCATAAAGATTAGGCATAAGAACCATATCAAAGTCTTCAGGAGAATCAACTAGTTTAGCCATACCGATATCAATAATCCAGTCATCAGCTTGGATCTCAGGGTAGTTTTTAGCCGTTTCATAGAATACTTTTACAAAAAGACCATCAGTTATCTTCATAATGTTATCTTTGATCATACACGTGATTCTTTTTCTACCATATGCTTTTGCATATTCAAATGCGTATTGACAGATTTTTTCACAACCAGGACGAGTAATAATCTTAAGACACTGAGTTACCTCTGGAGTTTGTTGGTGCTCGATACCTGCATATAGATCTTCTTCATTTTCACGAATCGTTACAACATTCATACCTGGGTATCTTGAAGGAATAAACGGGTTATAAGATATAGCCGGACGCACATTTGCATAAAGACCTAATGTTTTACGAATCGTAACGTTAAGACTTTTATATCCTCCACCTTGAGGTGTTGTTATAGGTGCTTTAAAAAGAACTTTGTTTTTCTTGATAGAATCCCAAGCTTCTTGAGCAATACCAGAGCTGTTACCAGCAAGATAAACTTGCTCACCCACTTCTATATGTTCCCACTCTACATCAGCTCCTGCTGCATCAAGTACTCTAATACTTGCATCCATAATCTCTGGACCGATTCCATCACCACGTGCTACTGTAATTGTTTGCTTTGCCATTTTTCTTCCTTTTTGATTTAGTTATTTAAAATTTCAGCAGCATTATAATTTTTTCCCTCTAGTAAATTCTTCATCTATATTGCTAATATAATGATTAATTTATGATTATTAAATTGTTTATTATTGCTATTTTATATATGTTATATTGCTAAAATATGCTACAATAGCCTAAATATAGGGATTTTTTTATTTGAGAAATAAAGAGCTCTTAATATGTGAGGAAATTGCGAAAATGAAAAAAGAAACACTTGATCGACGAAATATATTGGCAAACAAGATCATGTTTTACATCTACAAACATATGGATACAGATATAAACTTGGATCTGTTAAGTGAGGAGTTATTAATCAGTAAATTTCATATGCATAGAATATTTAAAGAAGCTTTTGGAAGAAATATTTATGAAAGCATTAAATCCATACGACTTCAAAAAGCATCTAATCTATTAATAACAAATCATTATTCAACTATTTCAGACATTGCAAATAAATGTGGTTACAGCTCTCAATCTTCATTTATAAAATCATTTAAAGAACGTTTTAAAATGACTCCAAAAGAGTGGAAAAAAGGTGGATACAAAGAGTATTCACGAAAAATTCTAGAAAACTCTGAACATCCTACCATTATGTCTACGGCTAACTTTGATGATATTGTCCCAGAAATTGTAGAGATGGAGCCGATTACTGCATACTATATAAGAAATCAAGGATATAACAAAAGTATACAGCTGACATGGCAAAAACTTCAGGTATGGTCTCTAAACAATAAACTCACTGATTTTCAACAGATAGCGCTATATCATGACAACCCAAGTATTACTCCTCATGAGTCATGCCAGTATATCGCTTGCATTCAGACAAACCAAAAAAAGTTTGAAAATAATCAACTTCCAAGTTTTACTATATTTGGTGGGATATATGCCAAGTTTGATTTAAAAGGAGTTAGAGGAGATCTTCTTAAGCTTATAACTTGGGTCTACCAAGAGTGGTTGCCAAAGAGTGGCTTGGAGACAACACGGAGACCATGCTATGCTATTCATCGTAAAAATCACTTCTTGGACAAAAATGGGGAGTTCGATGCTAGCTTATATGTCCCTGTTCGTTACTAGTAAAACTTTAAGATTCGAATACAATATAAAATGATAATTATATTGTCTACAAAAACATAAGACTAATCTTATTTTCTTTATCCAAAAGCTATAGATTTAGAAGAGCTTGAAGCTAGAATATGGGTGCATCTTAACCAAAACTTTATTTGAAGAGAAAGATAATGCTATCTTTTTTAAAGAACAAGATTTAATGCTTACTAAAATAGAATTTGATATAGTGTTTTAAACAAAAACAAAAAAATAGACAACTCCCGCTTGATGAGATGGAAGCTTTAGTTGAATATATGCAAAGTTTATAACGGTTAAGGAGATAGCAATGATTCCTGTATTTGGTGATGTATTTACTGAAATGGCAGTACTTCTATTAGTAGCTGCGACTATTGGTGCTATTGGCGTACGGCTCAGACAACCGCTAATTGTTGCTTTTATTGCAGTAGGTATTTTAGTTGGACCATCTATACTCAACTTGGTTTCAGCAAATGACCAAATTGATTTATTAGCTAAATTTGGTATTACACTATTGTTATTCGTGGTTGGACTCAAGCTTGATATGCATGTAATTCGTACCATGGGTCCGGTTGCACTTGCTACTGGATTGGGGCAGATTTTTTTTACTTCTGTAGTGGGTTATTTTATCGCTATAGTTCTTGGAATGACTCCGATTAGCGCTCTGTATGTAGCAGTAGCACTAACTTTTTCCAGTACCATTATTATTGTAAAGTTGCTTTCAGACAAACGCGAGGTTGACGCATTGCACGGGCGTATTGCTATTGGATTCCTTATAGTTCAGGACATTGCAGTAGTATTGGTGATGATTGGTCTGACTGCTCTTGGTGAGACTTCTGATATCACTGATCTTGGCAGAGAAGCGATTGAAGTACTGCTCAAGGGCGGACTGTTTATTGCCACCATTGGATTATTGATGCGTTATGCGTTAACACCATTACTCCACCAACTTGCACGCTCACAAGAGCTTATGATATTGTTCGCCATCACTTGGGCAGTGGCCCTTGGTGCAGTGGGTGTGTATCTAGGATTTAGCAAGGAAGTGGGTGCTTTTCTTGCCGGTGTATCGTTGGCCTCCACGCCTTACCGTGAGGCTATCGGTGCACGTCTTGTGGGCTTACGAGACTTTTTGTTACTATTTTTCTTTATCGATCTTGGTGCTGGATTGGATTTGGCAATGCTTGGTACGCAAGTGATTCCGGCTATACTGCTATCGTTGTTTGTACTCATAGGTAATCCATTAATTGTAATGAGTATACTTGGTATCATGGGTTATCGTAAACGTACCGGATTTCTAGCTGGTTTAACGGTAGCCCAGATTAGTGAATTTTCCTTGATTCTTGGAGCACTAGGTTTAAGTCTTGGGCATATAGAAGCCCATACTATGGGTCTTATTACTCTAGTTGGATTAATCACAATTAGTACATCGACCTATATGATTCTCTATTCTCATCAACTTTATGAATGGATTTCTCCTTGGTTAGATTTGTTCGAGAGAAAACATGCATACCGAGAAGAGAACACAGATTTAGCAACATCTGAGAGTGGAGTCGATATAATCATATTTGGTCTAGGACGGTTTGGCTCAGCAATTGCAGATGAGTTACATAAAAATGGTCACAGAGTACTTGGTGTGGATTTTGATCCAGATCTAGTGAAACGACAGTATAGGAACGGTTATCCTGTGTGTTATGGTGATGCTGAAGATCCTGAGTTTATTGCAACTTTACCACTTAAGCAGGCATATTGGATTCTGAGCAGTGTGAGGGAGATGCCTATTAACCTTGCATTACTGCATGGTTTACAGAGTTGTGATTATACTGGCAGTGTAGCACTAACGGCTCATACTACCTCTAATGCTGAGAAATTGAAACTAGCTGGTGCGGATAAAGTATTAATCCCTTATATTGATGCAGCTACAGAGGCCGCTAATAGTCTCTTTAATACAAATAGCAAGGAAAAAATAAATATGAAAAAATAAATACTCTATTTGCTATAATAAGTGTCTAGTTTATAGGGAACATTCCAGTTTTATACACCCATTTTTCAATTAAGTCTTGATCCTTCGGTAGAATGATTGACAAGAGTGAGTATTGAGAGTATTATCTGGATATCAAGTTATAAGAGTATCTAGAGTGATGAGGCAATCGATAAAGGCGCAATTATGAATTTTACAAAAAATATTACTGTGTCAAGTATAGTGGTGCGAGGGTTGTTGTTTTTACTTATTTGGTGGGTGCTTACAGATGGCAACGTATCCTCTTTATGGGTAGGAATGCCTTCCGTAGTATTAGCTGTCATTCTCAGTATAATACTTTTACCTCGGATATCGTTGGTTTGGAAGGCATTCGTGGTCTTCGTACCTTTTTTTTTGATACACTCCCTGAGAGGGGCTCTTGATGTTACCTGGCGGGTTTTTCATTCAGACCTACCCATCCAGCCTGATCTGATTGAATATTCATTAACTCTACCTCCGGGGATAGCACAGGTGCTGATGGTAAATCTAGTAAGTTTGCTGCCAGGTACATTGTGTACAGAACTGGATCAGAATATTATTAAAGTCCATGTTATAGATGTCCGAAATGATTTCAAATCTGAACTCAAGGCGATAGAACATCATGTAGCAAAATTGTTTGCTCACTCTGGGAATGATCATAATAAAGGAAAATACAATGAAACGATTTAAAGATATCTTGTGCGTGCTCGAACCTGAAGAGGAGTATCATCCTGTATTGGAACGTGCCATTACACTTGCGGAAACAAATCAGGCCACTTTGACTATCGTCACTGTTGTTCCCCACATTACCGTTGACTTTAATTTGTTTAAAGACGATTTTGATGTCGACTTGCAAACTGCTATGAAAGATGAGAAAAAAACAAAACTCGATTCTTTAGTCAATTCTTTTTCACATAAGATCAAAATAGAGACTAAAACGTTATCTGGGGTCCCTTTTCTTGAAATTATTTATGAGATATTGCGCAACGGACACGACCTCGTTATAAAGATGCCAGAAATTACAGATTGGTTGGACCATTTATTTGGCAGTAACGATATGCATCTGTTACGCAAATGCCCATGTCCGGTCTGGCTGATAAAACCGGATTCTCCAAAATCCTATCAGAATATTTTGGCAGCCGTCGATCTTGACAGTGATGATGATACGGAGCTGACAACAGAATCACAGAAAGTTTTGAATCACCAAATTCTTCAAATGGCAAGTTCTCTGGCTGTGAATGACCTCTCCCAACTACATGTTGCACATATATGGGATGCCCCCGCCGAAAGTCTTATGCATAGTCCATTTATAAAAACATCCAAAGCAGAAATTGATGACTATGTTAAGAAGGTGAAACACCAACAAGAAGAAAAACTGAATACGTTTTTACATGATGCAGTCGATAGTCAGGTAGGTGATATGCTGGATTATCTTAAGCCAAATATACACTTAATCAGAGGATTAGCCAGTCAATCTATTCCTAAACTGGCAAAGGAGATCGAGGCAGATATAATCGTGATGGGTACGGTAGCAAGGACCGGTATACAAGGGTTTATCATGGGTAATACTGCCGAAACTATCCTTAATCAAATCAATTGTTCAGTACTTGCAATCAAGCCTCCTGGATTTGTTACACCAGTGAGACTAGAGAAGTAGATAGTATAGAAGGAAAATAATTGGTAAAACAAGACTTATCACAATGGAGTAAGAAATGAATATAGAAAATAAAAAAGATCATTATTTTGAGCATGGACATGAATTAGAAGATAGTAGCGAAGACCCTTTTATGGGTTTTTTGCACAAGATCATTCGTGGATCTGTCAGAGTTTTAGCTACTTTAATGGTTCTGGTTATTGTCTGGGGTATCGGTGATGTTCTTTATGTGCTGTACCAGCGCTTGATGACTCCGCCCTTTATGCTCTTGGATATTGGTGATATTTTTGAAACTTTTGGTGCCTTTCTCGCTGTCTTGATCGCAATTGAGATCTTTATAAATATTACGCTTTACTTAAAAACAAATGTCATACCGGTAAGACTAGTCATTGCTACGGCACTTATGGCCATTTCGCGTAAGGTTATCATCTTTGATTTTGAAAAACTAACACCTATGTATGTTATTGGTACAGGGTTTGTTGTTTTAGCATTAGGTATAACGTACTGGCTTCTTAGTAAGAAATCTTAGAGTTTAAAAGGTTCTGAAATGAATGCAAAATATCAATCACAAAATTGGCATGCAAATAGTGTAGAAAAAGTATTTACTTCACTTGAAACCTCACCAAATGGTATATCAAAAGAGGAAGTGCAGCAGAGACTTATAATGTATGGAGAGAACCGTCTTTATGAGCCAAGAACTCGCAGTCTGCTTATGAAATTTTTATATCAATTTCACAATGTCCTTATCTATGTATTAATCGCTGCTGGCATTGTTACAGCTGTGTTAGGGCACTGGGTAGATGCCAGTGTCATTGTTGGTGTGGTTTTCATTAATGCTGTGATTGGATTTGTACAAGAAGGAAAGGCTGAGAATGCTCTAAAGGCAATAAGTAAAATGCTTTCTACTAATGCTATGGTTGTACGTGAAGGTAAACAAATATCAATCAAAGCAGAACTATTAGTTCCTGGAGATATCGTCTTTTTACAATCAGGAGACAAGGTTCCGGCAGATTTGAGGCTTTTTAGGGAAAAAGGACTTCAAGTCCAAGAGGCAGCACTGACAGGTGAGTCTATTGCTGTAGATAAGATTGTGGAGTCTGTCCCAGAGAAAAGTGTAATTGGTGATCGTAGATGTATTGCGTACTCGAGCACTTTGGTTACACATGGTCAAGGTAGTGGTATTGTAATAAAGACTGGTGCAGATACAGAGATTGGCCGTATCAGTACATTGGTATCTGAAGTAGAGTCAGTAACTACCCCTCTTCTTCTCCAGATGGCTCAATTTGGTCGTTGGTTGACAATATCGATATTGGCTCTTGCTATGATTACCTTTGTATTTGGTTTTTTTGTCCGTTCTTATAACGCTACAGATATGTTTCTTGCTACAGTAAGCCTTGCTGTGGCTGCGATTCCAGAGGGATTACCTGCTATCATGACTATTACGCTTGCAATTGGTGTTCAGCGTATGGCAAAACGTAATGCAATTATTAGAAAATTACCAGCTGTTGAGACCCTTGGAGCCGTATCAGTAATTTGTTCTGATAAGACAGGAACGCTTACACGTAATGAGATGACAGTACGTTCAATTGCTACTTCTAAGAATCTATTTGATCTATCGGGTACGGGTTACAACCCTCATGGAACCATATCTCTTTTGGGAGAAGATGTTCTTTCTGAGCAACGGCCACTTTTACATGAACTCTCACGTTCTGCAATGCTGTGCAATGATTCATCACTTGAACAAAAAGAGAATGAATGGCTTGTCCACGGAGACCCGATGGAAGGTGCTTTACTGGTTGCTGGTTTGAAAGCAGGTTTAGAGATTGAGACAGAAACCAAAAAATACCCTCGTACTGATCTTATACCTTTTGAATCTGAACACCGTTTTATGGCAACACTTCATCACAGTCACAATGGTGAGGCATTTGTTTTTGTCAAAGGAGCCCCTGAACAGATATTACAGATGTGTGTACTTCAAAGATCTATTGAAGGAGATATGTCTTTAGACAAAGCTTATTGGCTTTCACGAATAGAAGAACTTGCAGCTAAAGGACAGCGGGTACTAGCAATGGCCCTTAAACCGGTGGATTTGGAAAAGAGAGAGTTGACATTTTCTGATGTAGAGAGTGACCTTGTGATGTTGGGCATGTATGGTATGATTGATCCACCCCGAGAGGAAGCTATTGAAGCTGTTGAAGCCTGTAAAAAAGCGGGTATTAATGTGAAGATGATCACAGGAGACCATGGTGCTACAGCTCTTGCTATCTCACGCCAGCTCAAGCTTATCAATACAGATGAAGTGTTGACAGGCGAAGAGATTGCAGCGATGAGTGAAGAGGAGTTGAAGCTGCGGGTACAAGAGGTTGATGTATATGCACGGGTGAATCCTGAACATAAACTTCTTTTAGTAAAACTTCTTCAGGAACAGGGTCTCATTGTGGCGATGACAGGTGATGGAGTAAATGACGCACCTGCTTTAAAGCGTGCTGATGTGGGTACGGCTATGGGGCATAATGGTACAGAAGTGGCTAAAGAGGCTTCTGAAATGGTCTTGGCAGATGATAACTTTGCCTCGATCATGCATGCAGTTAAAGAGGGACGAACAGTCTATGATAACCTACAAAAATCCATTACCTTTATCTTACCTACAAATGGAGGTCAGGCTCTGATGATTTTGGGAGCTATAGTCCTTGGGTTTGAACACCTTCCATTGACGCCAGTCCAGATACTATGGGTAAATATGATAACTGCGGTCACTTTGGCACTCTCACTCTCATTTGAGCCTCCTGAAAAGAGTGTTATGAACCGTCCACCACGAAATACAGATGAGCCACTACTCAACTCTTACCTTATCTGGCGTGTTATCTTTGTCTCTTTTATTCTGATGAGTGGAACAATGGGCCTTTTTCTTTGGGAGATGGATCAGGGTGCTAATATCGAGCATGCAAGAACGGTCGCAGTCAATACACTAGTTATGTTTGAGATTTTTTATCTGTTCAATTCACGCTATATAAAAGGTTCAGTATTTAATTGGGCAGGATTCACTGGTAATAAGTATGTTTTGATTGCTATTACTGTACTGATTATCTTCCAACTTGGATTTACTTACTTGCCTCCAATACAATCTTTATTTGGCACGACAGCGATTGATCTTGGTATTTGGTTGAGAATTATATTTGTCTCATCTTCTGTACTTTTTCTTGTTGAATTTGAAAAATATATTGTACGAATGAAAGATAGATTTAACAGTAAAAAATAAATCCCGAGTAGGGTTAAGGAATGATAATTATGGACTTTGGATGGGTTGCTATCGCAATGGGAGATGTTACATGGATATCTCTGGCTTTTTTCTTCGGTTTTTTAGCACGATTTATCTCTCTGCCACCGCTGGTCGGTTTTTTGGCAACAGGTTTTCTGCTTAATTATTTAGGTATGACAAGTGGAGAGGTGTTAGAAAAACTTGCTGATTTAGGTATTACACTACTATTGTTCACCGTTGGGTTGAAGCTGAATCTAAAAGTCTTGATAAAGCCGCAGGTCTGGTCTGTGACGTTACTTCATATATCCAGTATTATAATCATTTTCGGAGCAGCCATCTTTGGTCTGTCTTTACTGGGTATTTCTCTATTTTCTGAATTAGATCTCAAACTTTCACTGATGCTTGCGTTTGCATTAAGCTTTTCGAGTACTGTTTTTGTGGTCAAGACACTGGAAGAAAAAGGAGAAATGCGTTCCTTACATGGACGGATTGCTATTGGTATCTTGGTTATGCAAGACCTTGCAGCGGTTATGTTTTTAGTTGCTTCTACGGGAAAGGTTCCTTCACTTTGGGCGATCTCACTTTTTTTATTAATCCCTTTACGACCCTTGTTTCATAACCTGTTACAAAAAACAGGTCATGGCGAACTCTTGGTCTTGTATGGTTTTGTCCTTGCTCTGGGTGGAGCTGAACTATTTGAACTGTTTGGAGTGAAAGGGGACTTGGGTGCTCTTATTATGGGTGTGCTGATTTCAACTCACCTAAAATCGCATGAGATGGCTAAATCAATGCTAAGTTTTAAAGATCTGTTTCTTGTGGGTTTTTTCCTCTCTATCGGTATGACAGGACATCTTTCATTGCAGACGCTTATGATTGGAGCTCTACTTGTACCTTTAGTCTTCGTAAAATCTACTCTTATTTTTGCTTTGATGACCCGTTTTAAACTTCGGGCACGAACCTCACTATTGGCAACGTTAAATTTAACTAACTACAGTGAATTCGGTCTAATCGTGGCTGCTATTGGCGTAGAAAGTGGCTGGCTGAACAGCGAATGGTTAGTGGTGATTGCCATAGCCCTTTCTCTCTCTTTTGTTGTTTCCGCCCCTCTAAATAAGATTGATGACAGAATATATAGTAAATTTAGAGACTTTTGGTTGCGTTTTCAGACTCAAGGTAGGCTCCCAGATGATACATTGTTAAATACCCTTAATGCGCCCATCGCTGTCTTTGGTTTGGGCAGAGTAGGTACGGGTGCGTATGACAGAATGTACGAACTTCATCCGGGAACTGTTGTTGGTATTGATTTTGATGGAGAAGTGATTAAAAAACACCAGTCTATGGGACGAAATGTTTTGCATGGCGATCCAAGTGATGCCGATTTTTGGGATAAGATCGAGAAAACACACAGCATTGAACTCGTGATGCTTGCCTTGCCGAATCTACAGGCTAACCTTGATGCGTTGGAGCAGCTGAAAAAAATCTCTTTTCCAGGACGTATTACTGCAATAGCAGGATATCTTGATGATGAAAAAAAGTTACTACGTTCAGGGGCAACAGCTGTGTTTAATATCTACACAGAAGCAGGTAACGGATTTGCCGATCATGTTGAAATGAATCAATAGATTTTACAAGAAAAATGTTTCGGTCTTTACGAGTATACTAAATCTGATTGTAAAGCTTATGATGGAACATAAACCAGCACATCTGTTGGGGACATATGCAATAGAAATGAGGCTGTAGACCCGAAGACAAAAGAGTTTAGGTTATCCACACCCTTGGAGCCTAAGACAAGAAGATCTGCCTGGTCTTTAATAATATAATCAAGCAGGTCTTCATTAATTGATACTTGAAAATGAATTAAAGCCATATCTCCTTCTCCAATCTCTTTTACAAAGGCCTTTAACTTATCTCTTGCAGTCATTTCCATCTCTATATTTATGCTTTGACGCTGCTCTGCACTGACATGATAGGTATAAGATGATAGTTGAGTTAATGTTTCATGGGCATGTAAATACTTTTGTGTAGGTTTTGTGAAAAGAGTGTTGGCAAATAAAATACTCTCTTTAGAAGAATCAGACATGTCTGTTGGTAAAATCATTTTTTGGTAAATGTGCTTCACTTCATTCTTTACTACAAGCACAGGAATATGTGTTCTTTGAATAAGTTTTAAGGTGGTGGTACCAAAGTAATTGCTTTCAATATCAACTTTTCCATTACAACCAAGAACGATCAAATCAACTTCGAGTTTTTCTACCTTATGGATGATGGTATCAACGACATCGCCATGTTCAATAAAAAGATTATATTCGACCTTAGACTCCGTGTTTAAACTATCTATCTCATCTATGATCGCATTTTTAATTTCACTATTATCAATTGGTTTCAAATATGGAAACTCCACAAAGGGAGGCTCTATAACATGTATAATGAAAAGCTGAGCGTCTTTTTTCTTAGCTACTGAGATGGCACGCTTAAGTGCCTCTTTTGCCATGGCTGACCTATCGGTTGCGACTAAGACTTGCTGCATTAATTTCATGATCTTTCTCCTGCTTTTTTAGTAAGTTTATTTGCAAATTTTGAGAACTATTTAGTTTAGTATAGCAAAAGATACAATAATGTTTGTATCTTAAATTGATAATTGGATAAGCTGCTTTTATAAAAATAGTTTACAAGACTCATTCAATACTTTTCTTAACCACCGTTTATCCCACCAAATCTTTATTATGCAATAGATTGACTATTACTTAGGTTGTACAGCAGGTTCAGAAGTTTTTGGCTGCATTTTCAGACTCAGGACAGACTCCATGATGATACCTTGCTAAATACCTTTGGTGCAGAAATTTCTGTTTTCGGTATGGGTAGAGTCGGTGTAGGTGCTTATGATAGGATGTCTGAACTTCATCCTGAAACTGTTGTTGGTATTGATTTTGATACTGAAGTGGTTAATAAACACCAATCTATGGGACGAGATATTCTGCAGGGAGATCCAAGTGATGCTGATTTTTGGGAAAAAATTGAACGAAGCCACAGTATTAAACTTGTTATGCTTGCACTTCCGAATTTACAAGCAAACTTGGATGCATTGGAGCAACTAAAAAAAATATCTTTTAGCGGACGTATTACTGCAACAGCTGGATATCCTGAAGATGAAAAAAAATCACTTAACTCAGGTGCAACAGCCGTGTACAATCTCTACACAGAAGCAGGTACAGGCTTTGCCAATCATGTTGATGTTCATTATGAGCATAAGCTATAACTTGAATGAAAATCAACTGCTTTGTTTAAGTTTATCTTGGAACATAAACCAGCACATCTGTTGGGGACATACTCAGTAGAAATGAGGCTGTTGAACCGAAGACAAAAGAATTTAGATTATCTACACCTTTTGAGCCTAAGACAAGAAGATCTGCCTTATCTTTAATAATATAATCCAATAGGTCTTCATTTACCGATGCTTGAAAATGAATATAGTCAGTATCTCCCCCACCAACCTCTTTTGCAAAGGCCTTTAACATAACTCGTGCATTCATTTCCATCTCAATGCGTATACTTTGAAGCTGCTCTTGACTGATATGATATGTCATAGCTGAAAGTTCGCTCAATGTCTCATGCGCATGTAAATATTTCCGTGTTGGCTTTGTAAAAAGCGTATTGGCAAATAAGATACTCTCTTTTGAAGAGTCAGACATATCTGTCGGTGCAATCATCTTTTGATAAATGTTCTTGACTTCATTTTTAACCACAAGTACAGGAAGATGTGTTCTTTGAATAACCTTTAAGGTAGTGGTGCCAAAGTAGTTGCTTTCAATATCAGGTTTTCCATTGCAACCAAGAATAATCAAATCGATTTGGAATTCTTCTGCCTTATAGATAATTAGATCAACGGGATTACCATGTTCAATTAAAAGGTTGTACTCAACCTGAGCTTCACTGTTTAAGTGATCTATCTCGTTTTTAATAGATTTTTTTATTTCACTTTGATCTATAGGTTTTAAATAAGGAGACTCTACAAATGGGGGTTCTATAACATGCATAATAAAAAGCTGTGCATCTTTTTTCTTTGCGACGGAAATAGCACGCTTCAGTGCCTCATTCGCCATCGCCGATCTATCAGTCGCAATTAAGACTTGTTGCATTGGGTTCATAATATTTCTCCTACTAATTTTTTTATGATTGTTAAGAACTGTTTAGTATAGTATATCAAAATATCCGCATCTTCAATGGATAATGATATGAGTAGTTTTTATAAAAACAGTTTACAGGATTCATTCAATACTTTTCTTAAGCAGCGTTTTTTCGATCCAACTTTTATCTTCAAATAGATTGACTATTCCTAACGAATATCTATTTTCTTTCTTATAATTTAAGTTTAATCGATCAATACACGGTTTTCATATATTATAAAAGGAAAAACATGGATTTATATACAGTGAAGGAATTAAAAGAAAAAATACTTCAGTTAAATGATGATTTATAGTGCTCTCTTTTTTCAAGGTTGGTAAGACAAGTTCCTCTTTCATACATGTCTCCTATTACATAACAAGCTGTGCCGTTATTAGCATTACAAGCCTTATTAAATAGGTTCATTGCTTATGAATAATTCTGTTTTCTTAATTCTTGCACACCATCATTATATGAATCAGCATTCAAGCTTCCATACATTAATAAAAATGTTAATAATATTTTTTTTAATTCATATTCCTTTTTTTCATTGTATCTAAATGTGAGCTGTCTTTATTAATATTTCTTTCATATGAAATAAGTTAAGCTAATACACTTCTTTATACAATTTACCCATAAAACACCATGTAGTGCATGTTGTAGTGCACTACAAATAAACATCAAAATGAGTCAATAAGTTACTTATTTGGTAAATTATGTTGTAGTGCATTGGAAAACTTAAACGACTTATCAAGCATACAAATAGTCTATATGTCCCTGACACAGGTCTTTCAAGGGATTTAAAAGTTATAACTGCACGTAGAGTTCGAATCTCTCGTTCTCCACCATCACACCCCTCCCCCTATTTTACGTACTTTCATAGACTACCAAATACTTGCACTACAAAGCATTACAACTTCAAACCTTAATTGGCTATTTTATTGACATTTTCATTTTTTCGTTCTTCTCCTATCCAACAATATTCATATCCATTTGGATTCATTTGAAAGAACAACAAGTCATTTGCAATTCCTAAGCCTTTATATAAATCACTTGAAGATTCCCCTTCACCCATTAATCCAATATAATGAACACCAGGAGTAAAGCGACTTCCATGCAAGTTGAAACTATGACACCATCCACCTGCTCCAGATCCAGATCCAGATCCAGATCCAATTATAATTATGTCATAATGCATAAAATAAACATCCTAAATATCAACTAATCTATATATAAACATAGTATTACTACTCGAACAATACTACAATAATATAACTTTATCACAACAGTACATAAAATAAAAAGGACAGTAAACACTCCACCTTTAAATTGACAATTCTGCATAAAATCATTCTGCATAAAATCTGCATAAAAATCTGCATAAAAAAGTGATTATACCCTATGTAATATCAGTAATAAAAAATTTGATTATTTTTAAGAAAGTAGGAAAAAGGATGTTGTTTTTTTATTATTGAGGTTTAAGCAAATAGCTTAGATGGTGCGACTGGAGGGATTTGAACCCTCACACCTCGCGGCACAAGCCCCTCAAGCCTGCGTGTCTACCGTTCCACCACAGTCGCATCTATTTTTGTGTAAACACACCCCCTCAAGGTAGCGTGTCTACCGTTCCACCACGTGCGCAGTTAAAAAGTAAAAAAAGTAATTCAGTAAAAGAAAATTGAGGGCTTATACTGAGAAAGATAAAAACGTGGTTACCCACGTTTCTAAATTGTCTTTAGACTATCCTAGAAAAGGGTTAGCGTAAAGAGCGATAAGAGCAATTACTAGAGTATAGATAACTTGCGCTTCGATCATTGCAAGAGCGATGAACATTGTAGTCATTAGTTTTCCACCAAGACCTGGGTTACGTGCAGTACCAGCGATAGTTGCAGCAGCAGTGTGACCCATACCGATAGCACCACCAAGAGCAGCAAGACCAAGACCAACACCAGCAGCGATCATTGAGTAAGCTTTAAGTGTTTGGTTTGCAACGTCAGCGTCAGCAGCGAATGCAGTAGCAGCAAGTGCTAGCATCATTAATACGATTTTTTTCATTATAATTCTCCGTAAGAACATTAAGTTCTAAAATTTCAAAGTCCGTTCGGCTAGCGTAACCCACCTTAAAGCGGTGAGCCATGGCGACATAAATGCCTGCCATGTCCCTACTTGATACTTTGTATGCGCGATTTTACTGTTCTTGGACTAAAAGTTTGATTAAAAAGAGTTATATTTATAAAAAGAAGTTTTGATTGAGAAGCTGTAAAAACTACAGCTTCATATATGAGAGTTTACTCAGGACGACCAAGGCTGATTTTATTTCCTTTAAACTCAAGGATAACTACTTCGATCTCTTCATTTTCACTCAGTACATCAGCTACATTAGTGACGCGCTCTTTAGATACCTTGGAGATGTGTAAAAGACCATCAACACCACCTGGAAGTTCTACAAAGGCACCAAAATCAACTATGCGTTTTACCTTACCCATGCAGATATCACCCACATTATACTCAGGAGCTTTTTCTTTTGGAGTAGAAAGAAGGCTTTCTATATGTGCTCTTGCACCGACTACACCTTTTTTACTTCCTCCAGAGACACGAACATTACCCTCTTTTTTATCAATATCAATAGCCACTTCAAACTTCTCAATGATCTCACGAATCACCTTACCGGCCTGACCGATAACATCACCAACACGAGAAGGATCAATTGAGAAAAGATCCGTACTTGGAAGTTTGTCTTCATTGATCTGTATTGCGTTTTCTGCTTCTTTCATGATGTCAAGAATATGTGCACGTCCTTCTTTAGCTTGAGCAAGTGCCTCAGACAAAAGTGCCTTAGAGATACCACCTAACTTGATATCCATCTGCATAGCAGTGATACCCTCATATGAGCCAGCTACCTTAAAGTCCATATCCCCATCATGATCTTCAAGCCCCATGATATCTGTAAGAACTGCGTATTTATCACCTTCAGTAACCAGTCCCATAGCAATACCTGCAATAGGCTCACTCATAGTAACCTCAGCCGCTCTAAGTGCTAAGTAACCACCACATACAGTAGCCATAGAAGATGAACCGTTTGATTCTAAGATCTCTGATACTAAACGCATGGTACGACCTTGAGAATCAAGTGCCGCTTCAAGTGCGCGTTTACCAAGATTTCCATGTCCTAACTCTCTACGTTTTGGTGCGCCAACAGGAGAAGCTTCACCTACAGAAAAACCTGGGAAGTTATAATGCAACATAAAGGCTTCATTTTGCGTTCCCTCTGTTGTAAGTGTTTCAAACATTTGAGCGTCTTTATTTCCACCTACTGTCAACACAACAAGAGCCTGTGTCTGACCACGGGTAAACAGACATGAAGAATGTGCATTTGGAAGTACATTTGTCTCAATACTAATAGGGCGAACCTCAGTAAGAGCACGTCCATCCGCACGCTTACCATCATTGATGATTTGATCTCGTACACACTTTCTTTTAAACGAGACAACGGCATGTTTGATTTGATCATAATGCCACGAGTTTGTTTTTGATATTTCAGAAGCTTCAATCTCTTTGGCTATATGTTTAAGAGATGAGTTTCTTTCACTTTTTGCCATTTGAGAAATAGCATCTTTGATCTGTTGTGCATAACTAGTTTCAACATGAGAATAGATAGCTTCATTTGACACTTCTTGAATATAAACAACTTCTTCACTTGCCTTAGCAAGAGGTATCATCGCCTCTTCAAACTGAGTATTGGCTACTTCCAGTGCATCTTGAGCAATACCTATCACGTCTAAAAGCTCATCTTCACCCATAGCGTTTGAGATCTTAGTATTGATTGTCTCCGAAGCAAGACTTGGGTCTATCATCGGATCTATCATAGCTGCAGGAATAACCTCTGTCTCAATAGAACCGAGTGAACGCATCTCGATCATCAACAGATCTTCTTTTGAACCTGCAATAAACAAGTCTAAAGTCGAGTCAAGCATCTGAGAATTTGTAGGATTAATCTCTATCTTCCCATCAATTTTTCCTAAACGTACCCCCGTTACAGAGTTTTTAAATGGCAGATCAGACTGTAGCATAGCTGCTGAAGCTGCGTTTAGAGCAAGCCTTTGAAGGTCAGCTTCTTTATCTACAGAAAGTACCATAATCGTGATCTGAGCAGGATGAGAGAATCCTTTTGGAAAAACAGGACGTAATGATCTGTCAATGACTCTTGAAGTCAGCGTCTCAAAATCACTTGGTTTTGTTTCTCTTTTAAAAAATCCACCAGGCATCTTTCCTGCCGCGTAAGTTTTTTCAAGATACTGAACGGTTAAAGGAAGAAAATCACCTTCAATAACAGTTTCTCTATCTATAGTAACCGTTGCTAGCATCACTGTGTTACCGACTTTTAACCAAGCAGCTCCATTAGCCTGACGTGCTACCTTATCAAACTCATACTCTTCAATGTGATTGTTTACTTCAAATATACATTTACTCATAATTATATCCTTCAATTTATCTTCGTTTTTAATCTTTTTCTTAACTATCCATACATTATTAGCGATACGAAAATAGTTCTCTTTATAGAGCCACTTTCTTATCGCTGCCAAGGAAGTTTAAAAAGAAGACTTTTATATAGTTAAGTCCTCTATTTATGCTTCAAAACAAGAAGTTTTATCCTTGCCTTTCTAAGATTTCTTCTATTTCATTGTCACTTATGCTTTCAAAGTCTTTATAATAACAGTAGGTCTTTACATAATCATTAACCTCATGTACAAAATAAGATTCATCTACTATCTGGTTTAATGCTTCTGCTACTGATTTTGGAGCAACGGGTATAGCTACAAAGACCGCTTTTGCATCCATATTCATAGCTGTTTTAATACCTGTCATCAACTTCAGACCTGACTCACATCCTTCATCTATAAGTAAGATATGTTCATCTTTTAAGTTAGGAAACTGTTCACCTTTTCTAAACTGATAAATCGAGGATAAGATTTTTTCTTCATGTTTACGGTGGGCTTCACCATAAATATAATCATACTGTATCTCAAAGGCGTCTACAAGCTCTTCATGTACAACAATTTCCTCCGTCTCACTTACGCGCCCTAACTCACAGTCAGGGTTTGAGGGCGCATAAATCGCTTCAGAAAAAAGCATGTCTACACATACCCCTGCTCTTGCTGCAACATACGAAGCTATTTTTAGACCACCTGATGAGACAGCAATAACCTTCCATTTTTCTGCGCGTATACGTTCGATAGGAAGTGCGTCGATAAGTTGTTTAGCTGCATCTTCTCTATCTTTATAATACTGATTCACAGGGCTGACCCCGCCATTGAACCTAATAAATACTTCATACTTTCCTCCGTAAATGATGCTCCAAATCCTAAATAGACATTGTCCGCCTTATCATTAATGAAATTATCCCATCCCGCATACACTTCTGCATGTTTATAAAACCTGTACCTAAGCGCAAACTTCATATGAGCATTGTCATCTCTAAGGTCATTCTGTGCATTCCAGTCAAAGGCTTCCAAGCTAAGCTTCACATCATCATGATACATAAAATAATCCAAACCAAAACCTGCTGTACTTTCTATCAGACCTGCTCTAAAAAGAAGATCATCATAACGCTTTCCATATTGGGCTGAAAAATAATACTCGCTTTTATCATGGGTCTGGGGTTCTACAAAGTCCCCATTTATATCTGAATTTGTATAATCATCCGCAAGAATTATACTGGCCATATAATACGTGGAAGGATTAGGAAGATAGTTGATATCTGCGTAGGTCTTGATATACTCATCACTTAACATATAATGCGCATTGACCCCAAACTGCAGTTCACTTTTGGTGAAGGTGGAAAGAAGCTTGTCTACCTTTGAAAAAGTCTCTCCTCCACTTTGAAAAAACTCATCCGCTGAGGCCAGGGTTTGTGAAAGTGGTTTTCCATTCTCATCTAAAATACCTGAGATTTGGTCTTCTAAGCTTATAAACTTATCTAAGGCGACAGGAAGCTTTTCATCTAAGGTTCCACCAACTCTATCAAAGCGCTCAGTCATTGAATCAATACGTTCTAAGATAGTCGGCAGTTTTTGATTAATATTTTGACCCATGGTATTAAAGTTATCAAAGGTCTCATACATGTTTTTGCGATTCTCTGCAATCACAACACGCAGTGAGCGTCCTACCTCAGAAAACTCTCTTAAGGCATCTTGCAAATCTTTACGACTGTCCGCATCAAAGGTCTGACGAAGTTCAACCATAAAGAGTCTAACCTCTTCGGCTGCATTGTTAACACTGTCGCTGGTCTCATCAAAAGAGGAAAGTCTTGTACAGCTCTGATCAAAACTATCATCTTCTTCCAAATAGGTCTTGGAGTTACCCGAGCTAATGTTGATAAGCTTTCCGCCGAGAACATTATCTTGTGTAACTACAACAGAAGAGTCTGATGGTATTTGAATCCCTTCTTGGATAAAAAAACGAAGTTTCACACTTTGTCCCTCTAAGGAAATATCTTCGATATAGCCAACTTCAACACCATTCATCTTTACCTTTGACTTTTTTTCTAAGCCAGAAGCATCACTGATATAGGCATCGACCTTTATACCCTCTTCGTTAAAACCACCGAGGTCATTGACTTGAGTAGAGAGCATAAACATTAACAATAAAGCTGAACTTACAAAGGCACCGACCTTAGCTTCTACAGTCATCTTAGACCCTCTTTAACTCTTATGAGTTACTCGTTTTCTGATTTTTTATAATGCACATTAAATCCACCAATTGGACGTAAGTTAAGCATCAAATACAATACCTTATCTTGAATACCTGCCGCTTGACCCGAAGTATCTAGCGTAGGACGAATATTTTCAACATACTTTAGATCTATTCCCCAACAACGTTTGTTAAAGGCCAGACCCAAGTGTCTGTTTTTTGTCTTTGACTCTTGCGCATCATAGGCATACCCGGCATAATACTGCCATTTTCTTGAATAGTTATATCTCGCATCAGAGGTAATATAGCTTGTATTTGTACGTGTTTCAAGTTCTGTTACCGAGTCTACAAAGAGCTTATCTTCATACAGATGTGAAATATTAAAAACAAATGCACTATCATTATAGCGTATCGAGTTTTGCGTTTTTGAAACAACATTTCTATCATAATTATAAAAAGTATTATTATAATAGCTCAACTCTTTAGTAAAGTAGTAACGCAACTCATTTTCCAAGTCTCCATATTTATCATATCCTGACTCATAAATAAGCGGCTGTTTGATACGATGATAGAGCTTTTCACCTTCCTCATCTGTAAATATAAACTGTGTAAACTCCAGTGAGGCTTGCTGCAGAAGCCTGTCAATATTATCATACTCACAAGGATCACCTACTAGACAAGGGGTGTTGTTTTCTCTATTATTTTTAAACTCATCTTCATAATCCTTATAAAAACCGCTATTAACTTCTGTTCCAGGATGCAAATAAGCTGCTGTGAAACCAACACTATGCGTAAACCCATCAAAGGCTTTTACCAAGTTTGTGTTCAACTCTACTCTTTGAAAGTCTTGTACATGAGCACCGGGCGAATAGCCATGAGAAGAGATATTACCTTCTGAGCCATAAAAACTGATTTGTGAGGCAAAGAGATTTTCACTCATACTAAGGGTTAAATACTCATCAAAAAGAGGAAACTGCAAGCTTAATGGTACTTTTAGCTCATTTTGAAAAGCATTTTTAGAACTTTCTCTATAAAAGTTGTTCCCTCTATAATCAAAAGAGTATAAAAAATGGTCTTCTAAAAGTGTGTTGATATAGCGATGATACTGCAAGATAGGAAGGTTTTGAATAGTATCTTCATTGCTGTCCTTATTCAGATCAATAAAGTATTTTGAATACATACCAAAATAGTCCTCACTCTGATTTAAAAAGAGGTTTATCTTTGAAGTGACCTGAGAGGTAGTCGCATAATTCAAAGAGTCGTTCTCCTTAAGGTTCAGGTACTCAACATCATTTAAATAGGTGATATCAGAAAAGATACCTGAATTTCCAGACACATCCCAATCAAACCAGTTATGTAAAAAACCTCTATGTTCATAATCAAACTCAATCCCATAATGCTGATCATTTTTCAAATTAAACTCTTCCTGATAAGACCGCTTCTCTTTAAAACCACCCACAACTAATGAACCTGATGATTTTGGTGTATCTACAAAACGAAAAGTCGAATACATTCCCTCACCTCTATTGGTGCGGAACTGAGGTAATAACTCAATATCCCAGTAAGGTGATTCTGCGATGTAGATAGGCTGTTGATACATAAACCCTTCATCGTCTGAAAGACCAAGAGTTGGAAGAAGAAGACCCGTTCGACGTGTTGTATCCGTCGGATAAGCAAAATATGGAAGATAAAAGACCGGAATCTCACCTGCATAAAGGCGTGCATTATACATCTGCATCCACTGAGACTCATCATCATAATAACCAGAAGAAAAACGTATGGTCCAATCTGGGTCTTGAGGGTTACACGAAGAGACAATACCCGTATGCAACTCATATTTTTCATGATCTGCCTTAGCCGAGCGAGCACTCATCCATAACTCATCCGAGTGTTCTTGAAAAAAGAAGGGGCGAAACTGCTTTGTCTCTTCTTGAGTGTTAAGCATCAAATAATCACCCATAGAGAAATACTCTGAGCCCTTAAGAACAGAGACGTTTCCTGAGAGTTCTATAATTCCAGCCTCTCTATCAAAACTTGCTGTCTCTGCACTAATATACATACCATCATATAAGACAACAACATCATCCTTGGCTTTAACAAAAGAGCTATTTGAGTCCATATTACTTGAGAAGACTTCCACCTTCTTATCTGCATAGGCGAAACTCAAACTAATAAGGATTAAGACAAGGACTCTAAGCATCAACAATAATAGTCCCGGCTGTTTTATCATGCCATGTACGCGCAGTTGGATCTAATAGGCCCCAAATAAAACCGGCATAAAAGAAAAGTTCACTGATAACACGTACAGAGGCACGGTTCAAAGAAGTCATAAAAGAGGGACTTGATACCTCGCTTAACTCTAAGACTCTTATCTTCATAATTATCTTACCTGGACTTGCAGCATACTGCATAACAAAAAAGGTATGATAGATTATTTTCAAAAGCATAAATTCTAAAATAAATGAGTTAACCAGTTCTATCTTGGCTTCTGTTGTATCCAAGCCTGAAAAGTTATCCCAAATGATACTTAGCCATATCACTGAGAGTATCAACTCGTCAATCATATAAGCAAAAATACGTTTTTGTTTTGATGCCAGAACTAACTGCTCTCTATCAAGCAGCTCAACTATCTCTTCATCCATCAAGGTCTATTTCAAAGCTTGATAAGCGATATCTGTACGAAGTTTTTTACCTGCGTAATGAACCTGTCCACAAAGCATATAAGCTCGGTCTCTTGCTTCTTGAATACTATTTCCAAGGCCAACACATACTAATACACGTCCACCCGTTGCACATAAGGTACCGTCTATATTAGAAACACCTGCATAAGAGATATGCGAATTCTCAGCAAGGTCTTCATGATGAATCTCATCCACGACAATCTCAGCCGGTGTTGATGAAGCGTATGGATAATCCTTAGACGCCATTACAACCCCCACCCCATACTTGTCATGAAACTCAACTTCTAGTTCATTCAACTTACCGGTTGATGCCTTATGGAAAAGATCAAAAACTGAGCTTTTCATAAGTGGCATTAAAATCTCACACTCAGGATCGCCAAAACGAACATTGAACTCAAGCGTAATAGGCTCGCCATTGACAACCATAATACCAATAAAAAGAACACCCTCAAAAGGAGCACCCTCTTTTTTCATACCATCAAGTGTTGGACGGATAATTCTATCTTTTACTTTTTCATAAAGTTCATCATCCACAAGAGGCGTTGGAGCATAAGCACCCATACCGCCTGTATTTGGCCCTTGGTCACCGTCTAAAAGGCGTTTATGATCTTGCGCTGCTTGAAGAAGTACAAAATCATCACCATCACAAATAGCAAACATTGAAAGTTCATATCCATCAAGGAACTCTTCAATAATCACTTTTAATCCTGCATCTCCAAAAGAAGTACCGGAAAGCATCTCTGAGGTTGCTTTTTTAGCCTCATCATGAGACATTGCGATGATAACACCTTTACCACCACAAAGACCATCTGCCTTGACTACGATAGGTGCTGTTAATGTCTCAATAAACTTAAAAGCTGTTTCGATATGTCCTGTTTCAATATAAGCTGCTGTAGGAATATCATACTTTGCCAAAAAGTTTTTCATATAAACTTTTGAGCCTTCAAGTTGCGCTGCTTCCTTAGAGGGACCAAAGATAGTCAGACCTTCAGTCTTAAAGATATCTACTACACCATCAACAAGAGGGGCCTCAGGGCCAACTATTGTGAATTCGATATTATTATCTTTAGCATATTGCGCTAACTCGTGATAATCTTTTATATTTACATTCTCACCTAAGTTTTCTGTCGCTCCATTACCTGGGCAAAAATAAAGCTTATCAACGTTTTCATCATCTTTCATTGCGCGGCCAATAGAGTACTCACGCCCTCCACTACCAAGTATCATAACATTCATATTGTTCTCCGTAAGTTCTTTCTAATGCAGATTATTTATTAAAACCTATTGTTATAAATTCTAATCAACAATCTTCCCCAGAAGGGGTCCAGGTGGGCGTTCCGCGTGTGGCGATGGTTCTCAAAGCCTAAAATGGTCAAACGAAAAAGTCATCATAGGTAGCAGATTCTAAGGTTTAACCCTTCAAACAAAAATACTTCACACAGACTCTCTACGGCGTCAACCCAATGTATATGTAGAACCCCCTGATATGCGAGTAGTCGCGTCACCCAGGCTAAGATGATTATAACAAATAAAAGTTTAAAAAATAGTTATTATAAAAGGCTTTTTGCCTTGAGAACCGTACTTTCAACTGAAGTCTTTTCAGAAAGAACGTAAGTAAGGTCATTTGGGAGTGCAGATGCTGTTGTTTCACCTATACAAACAATTTTGTAAGTTGGTAGAAAAATGTACTGCTGCAAGAAGCAATTGACCGAAGAAGGAGAAGTAAAAATACATATAGCATCAGATGGAAGTTCGACTTTTTTGGCTTTAGCACAAGAAGTTGCATAAATAACAAACGCATCAAGTTCAACAGAAAGCTTTTTTAATTCCCCTTCAATATCAAAGGCAATAACCTTAGCATGCGGATACAAGGCTTTTAAATCTGAATACTTGTTTTTAACGAGTTCAACAATACTTTTTCCATACCCCTCAGCAATATCCAAGACCTCAGCACCCCTGCTTTTAGCAAATTCTGCTGTTGCCTCTGAAATGGCCAAAACAGGAAGTATCTTCCAAGCACCTATCTTCTCCAAGGCAAGAACAGTCTCTTTAGAGGTAACAATAATGTAATCATAAGAAGGAAAGTGAACCGAAGCATTAAAGTAAGTCACATCCAAAATTGGAATATGATTTACCTCAGGATGAGAAGTTTTAGAAAAAAGGAAAATGGAGCTGTGCTTAGGCACAGACTACTCCCATTCTATCGTTGCAGGCGGTTTACTCGAAATGTCATATACCACACGGTTAATCCCATCAACTTCATTGATGATTCTACGAGAGATTCTCTCAAGAAGGTCATGCGGAAGGTGAGCAAAGGTTGCCGTCATACCGTCAACTGCTTCAACAACACGTACACATACTGTGTTATCATAAGTACGATTATCACCCATAACACCAACGGACTTAACATTTAAAAGCACTACAAATGCTTGCCATGTTTTAGCGTAGTACCCACTGGCCTTAAGTTCTTCAAGTAAGATAACATCAGCCTCACGTAGAAGTGTTAAATCAGGAACATTAACATCTCCCATAATACGGATAGCTAGACCCGGTCCAGGGAACGGATGACGGTTGATCATACCTTCTGGAAGACCCAGTTCTAAACCGATCTTACGTACCTCGTCTTTGAAAAGTTCTCTAAGCGGCTCAATCAGTTTAAAGTCCATCCAGTCAGGAAGACCACCTACATTATGATGAGATTTAATAACCTCAGAAGGACCGTTTACAGAAATAGACTCGATAACATCAGGGTAAAGTGTGCCCTGAGCTAAAAACTTAATACCATTATGTTTTTTTGCTTCTTTTTCAAACTCTTCAATAAAAGTATGGCCAATGATCTTGCGTTTTTCTTCTGGATCCGATACCCCTTCTAGTTTACCTAAGAAGTTGTCAACCGCGTCAACGGTGATAAGAGGTGTTTTCAGATTTATCTTGAATACTTCTTCAACCTGTTCTCTCTCACCCTTACGTAAAAGGCCGTTATCAACAAATACAGGGATAAGCTGGTCGCCAATCGCCTCATAAAGCATCGCGGCAACAACAGAACTGTCAACCCCACCAGAAAGACCACAAAGGACTTTACCGTCACCAACGGTCTCACGAATCTTAGCAATCTGCTCTTTTAAGAAGTGTTCCATCTTCCATTTCTCAGTTACACCACAAATGTTTCTTGCGAAGTTTCTAAGCATTAAGTAACCCTCTTGTGAGTGGTTGACTTCAGGGTGAAACTGCATTGCATAGACACGTTTTTCTTCATTTGCAATAGCAGCATAAGGAGAGTTCGCTGATGTTGCTATCGGGGAAAAACCTTCTGGAAGTGTATCTACCTTATCAGAGTGAGACATCCAAACAATCCCATTATCATCAACATCATCAAAAAGCTTTGATTTAGACTCTAACTTCAACTCAGCTTTACCATATTCGTGGTGATCTGAACGTATAACAGAACCACCAAAGTCTACTGCGATCCGTTGCATACCATAACAGATACCAAGAACAGGGATACCCATCTCATAAACACCTTGGTCAACCTCATAAGCATCTTTGTTGTAAACCGATGAAGGACCACCAGAGAGGATAATACCTTGTGGGTTTTTTGCTTTTATTTCTTCTACTGAAGAGTGGTAAGGGATAATCTCACAATAGATTTTATCTTCGCGCATACGACGTGCGATTAGTTGAGTGTATTGTGAACCAAAATCAAGAACAATAATGCTTACATTTTTCATGGATGTGACCTTTAAATAAGGAGGTTAAAATAATTAAAGAAATTTTACAATAAAGTAGTTTAAGAGTGGGTAAGTTGAAAGAAAGTGTCTCATTAGACCTAAGTCTAATAAAACGAGAAGGCCTTAGTGCCCAATACCTAGCATCTGATACTGAACATACCAAACACTACATGAAACGATGTATCCGATTAAGATCATCCACGCATATTTCATATGTGCACCAAAGGTATAAATACCTGGGAGTTTACCCATAACACCGACACCTGCTGCTGATCCAAAAGAGATTAAAGACCCACCAACACCTGCTGTTAAGGTAACAAGCATCCACTGATCAAGACCCATTGTTGGAGAAGCCTTAAGTACAGCCGACATTACCGGTACATTGTCAACAATAGCCGATAAGAATCCTACCCCGATGTTTGACCATGTTGGCCCAAGTACATTTGGATCATATACCACTGCCGCTAATGCTAACCAACCGATGAAGTAAAGTGCTCCAACCGCTGCTAAAATACCAAAGAAGAATAGAAGCGTGTTGTTTTCAATCTTAGACATAGACTCAAAAATATCCAACTTGCTATTATGTACCTTTTTCAGTCTGTACGAATACAATTTAAGAAGAGACAGACCAAACATCATACCCCACATAGCCGGAAGGTGTAGTACCTGATGAGACATTACCGCTGAAAAAATCGTAAATACCCCTAAGGCAATAACAACATTTGAGCCCTTCATAAGCTCTGGATCTTCTTCAGAATCAACATCAAAATCAGGTGTTTCTTTAGGAACAACCTTAGACAGTAAAAATGCTGTCGCTAAGTATCCAAGAATTGAGGCCGGGAATAAGAATAAAAAGTCAACAAAATGACCCTTACCGGATGTCCATGCCATAAGCGTTGTAATATCACCAAACGGAGACCAGGCTCCACCGGCATTTGCCGCAACTACAACATTGATGGCAGCTGGAACTAAAAACTCTTTTCTCTTTTGTTCAATGGTGATTAAGACCGTTGAAAGAATAAGCGCCGTAGTCAAGTTATCCGCGATGGGAGAGATGAAAAATGCAAGAAAACCTGTAATCCAGAAAAGTTTTCTATAAGTATATCCCTTAGAAATAAGGTTATATTTAAGCTTTTCAAATACGTTCATATGTATCATCGTCTCAATATAAGTCATCGCTACAAACAAGAAAAAGAAAATCTCAGCAATCTCTAAGATCAAGTGCTCTGCCTGTGTATGTACAAGGTGCATATCCATATCATGAAGTGCATAATACAAAGCAATTAACATAAAGATAAAGGTTCCCATAAACAGAGCAGGTTTCGCCTTATCAAGATGGTACTTCTCTTCCATAGCTACAAAATAGTAACCGATTACAAAAATTGCTATTGCAGCAAATCCAACCCATGTCATAGTCAAATCTATCTCACCTGCAGGTCCACCAGCGGCAAAGACAGAAGTCGCTAAACTTAACAACCATCCGATTTTTTTCATTATATATCTCCCTTTTTTGTTTAAACGCTCATTCTAACAGAAGTTAGGTTTTCTCACTCTTTTATGTAATGAACCCCGACTGAGGTCTCTCTCTTTAAGGCTGAAGTCACGATCTCTTTAGCAGTAAGAAGACGTAACTTTAAGAACCTTCCTATAGGCTTATGCAAGGTCTCTTCAATAAAGTCCAAAGCCTCTTGAAGTCCTTTTTTAGTACGCACAATACCTACATCGTCCCACATTATACGACGAAGTTTGTCTTTATAATGCTTATCATCTTCACAACGCAAAGAATCCGTACTAATTGGAAACTGTTTTGGAACATAAGTAACACTTTTACTTTGAATCTTTTTCACCGCGCGTGCAGCGAAAACCAAACCTTCCAATAAAGAGTTACTTGCTAACCTGTTTGCCCCATGGACGCGTGTTGACGCAACTTCACCAATGGCATACAGGTTTTCCACACTTTCAACCTCGCCATAAAGGTTTGTCTTTATCCCTCCAATAGCGTAGTGAAAGGCTGGAGAGCTCGGAACACGATCTTTTGGAAGATTAAAACCGACATCTCTTAAAGTTGAAGAAATATTTGGAAATCGCTCATTAAAATAATCGACATCAAAATGCTCAAGGGAGAGGTAGACTTCTTCCCCTGTTTTTTGCTTGTAGTCAAAGATAGCACGCGAAACGATATCTCTTGGTGCCAATTCAGCACGCTCATCATAATCTTTCATAAATGCATAATTATTTTCGCCAACAAGCTTTGCACCTTCACCTCTTAAGGCTTCTGTTAAAAGCAGTTTTTGAGCATCGTTTGAGCTTACATACACTGTTGGATGGAACTGTAACATCTCCATGCGCTCTAACTCAATATTTTTTTCTATACAGATACCTTGCAGGTCTCCACTTAAATTAGAAGCATTTGTGTGGTAGGCAAACAGTGAGCCTAAACCACCTGATGCGATCACAACACTTTTGGCGAGGATATGTTTGATCTCATCATTATAATTAACACAGACACCATAACACTTGCCTTCATCAATTAAAAGATCAGTCACCTGAGCCGCTTCAAGCATTGGATGAGGGTTTTGCTCAAGCAAGAAATGATGTAAATAACGTCCTGTCGCGTCTCCTCCGGCATGTAAAATACGACTTGCAGAATGTGCTGCTTCTTTTGTGTAAAGCAGTTCACCATCAGCATTCTTGTCAAAATTAAAACCTCTTTTAATAAGATCTCCAACCACTTCTCTACTGTACTCACTCAAAACACGCACAGCGTCTTCATCACAAAGGCCCGCACCCGCATCCATAGTATCTTTAATATGTGAAGCTTCATCTGCATCATCAATAGCAGTCACAACACCGCCTTGGGCATAAAAGGTGTTACATTCCCAAGGATGATTTTTATTTATAATAAGAACTTTTTTACTTTTTGGCAAGTTCATAGCGGCAGACAAGCCTGCAACACCAGCTCCAATAATTACAACATCATATACCATTTATTTTATGCTTTCCTCTGTTTGTATAGGGTAATAAGGAGGACCTTTATAGCCACATCCATTTAGACTTAACATCAAAACTGTTATAATAGTCATATGAAAAATTCTAATCAACTTGTTTCTCATCTTCGCTCTCAATCGGCATTTACGCCCCTAAAGAATCAGTCATGCATTAATTCAGTGAAGGAACTTCTGCCTCCACGTCTGCATAGATTTATACTCTTTGGATATATTCGACATAATATCGTATTTTTTGCGCTAAATCATCCTGGCGCAAAACAAGAATTCGATAATATTATAAATTCTATAAAAACACCTTTAAAGAAAATGCCACCTCTTTCATGTAAGAACTATGAAATATTTGATGTAAGAGCCTTTGTCTCGCATAAGAAGACAATGAAATTTTCAGCAGTCAAACCTAGCTACGAAGAGTATGAAGAAAGAGCCGAAGCAGATTTCTCTAATGAAATCGAGAATGAAAAACTGCATAAGGTCTTTGAAGATATCCGCAGCATAATAAAAAACAAATGAAAAAACTTAACGATACTCTTTTTAAACAGGTTAAAAATCTTCCAAACGATGCCGGGGTTTATCACTACTTTGATGAGAACAACAAACTTTTATATATAGGTAAGGCAAAAAATTTAGCCAATCGTGTTAAATCTTACTTTCGTTTTTCTCCACATTTCACTCCAAATGTTAAACTCAACCCTCGTATCGTTAAGATGCTGCATGAGGTTTCTAGTATGCACTATATCATTGTTGAGAATGAACATGACGCGCTTATACTTGAAAACTCACTTATCAAACAACTGCGTCCAAAATACAACATCTTACTTAGAGATGACAAGACCTATCCCTACATTTATATAGATACGCAAGAGGACTTTCCAAGGTTTGAGATCACGAGGAAGGTACTTTCTGATAAAAAGATACGCTACTTTGGACCCTTTTCAATCGGTGCGCGAGATATTTTAAATGCCTTATATGAGCTTTTACCCCTGGTACAAAGTAAATCATGTCTAAACTCAGGCAAGGCTTGTTTATATTATCAAATAAAAAAGTGCCTTGCACCTTGTGAAAAAAAAGTAAGTCCCACTGAATATCTTACCTATATAGACCAAGGTATTACTTATATTAATGACAAGAAAAAACTTTGTAAAGACCTTGAGGTAAGAATGCACTCTCTTGCTGAGGGTATGCGTTTTGAAGAAGCTACTGTTTTACGAGACAGTATAGAAAAAATTTCCAAAAGTAACACCCTTTCTCAAATGGACATGGCAAGTACTCAAGACCTCGACCTTTTTGCTGTTAATGCCAATGAGAAAAGAGCCCTTATATTAAGACTCTTTATCAGACAGGGTAAGGTCATCTCATCTTCGCATAACTTCATTCATCTAAATCACGGATATGATAGAGACGAGATCTATAAACGTGCTATTTTAGAGTTTTATCAGTTTTCCCCACTGACAGCAAAAGAGATCATTACAGCGCATGAGTTTGAAGAGATGGATGATATTAAAGCCTACCTCAAAAAGAACTTTTCCTCAGCACTCAAGCTTCATCTTCCAAAAAAGGGCCCAAAAGCCAAACTATGTGAACTTGCTATGAAAAACACCCAAGAACTGCTGGAGAACTATGCCTATGAAAGTTCTGCTCTCTACGAAGACTTAGAGGGAAAACTTCAAGAGCTTTGTTCTTTAGATCTTATACCTATACGCATAGAGATATTTGACAATTCACATATGCAAGGCTCAGCTCCAGTAGGCGCTATGGTCTGTTTTGAAGACGGTAAGTTCAATAAAAGTGGCTACAGGCAGTATCATCTGAAAAGTCTTGATGAATATGCCCAGATGAAAGAGACCCTAAGCAGACGAATTGAAGGTGCAGACAAAAACCCTCTTCCGGACCTCTGGATTATTGATGGTGGCAGCACCTTGTTAAGCCTTGCAATAGACCTGCTTGACTCAAATGGTATAAATCTGGATGTCATCGCTATTTCAAAAGAAAAGATAGATGCCAAAAGCCATAGAGCTAAAGGTAAGGCCAAAGATATTTTACATACCAAAGAGCAAAGTTTTACACTAAGTACAAGTGACAAACGTCTTCAGTGGGTACAGCGTCTCAGAGATGAGGCACATCGTTACGCTATTACCTTTCATAAAAAGACAAAACTTAAACAAGACAGCGCATCCAAGCTCTTAGAGACTAAGGGAATTGGACCGGCCAAACTCAAAAAACTACTCAATCATTTCGGAACCTTTGATGCCCTAAAAACCGCCACACATGAGGACATAAGCCTCATTGTGGGAAAAAATGATGCAAATGCAATTAAGAAAGTATACAAATAAGTTATATTTTGCGTAATATATGATATATTATTCAATCCGCTATGCTTAAATGTGCCAACTAACACATTCAAGAGCTATAATTTAAAGGTTTTATATGGGACAAGTAGAAGCATTAGATGAAGAGTACCTTTTTCAAGGTCGTGTCATTATTAGTGAAACTGACCTTAAGGGTGTTATTACTTATGCAAATAGAAAGTTTTGTGAGATTTCAGGGTATTCAAAAGAAGAGCTGGTAGGCCAGCCACATAATATCATCCGACATCCAGATATGCCGAAAGAAGCATTTGAAAAAGTATGGAGTACTATTCAAGGTGGTCAGATTTGGCATGGTCTTGTTAAAAACCTGCGTAAAGATGGACAGTATTATTGGGTAGAAACAGAGATCCTTCCTTCAAAAGATGCTGATGGGAAAATCATAGGGTATGTTGCCGCACGTAAGGCCGCTTCGCGTAAAGATGTTCAAGAGACTTCTGAAATGTACCGAAAAATGAAAGAAAACGAACTTTAAGGAGAGACATTGTTATTATACAATCAAAGAAAAGAATTTGTTGGTATAGATGAAGACGACTTAGCTAGTCTAGACTTTCAAAATATCAATGAACTACAAAATGAATCGCATGACTTTGCAGACTTGTTTGTAAAAAAACCGGGATATATACATAATTTTAAGAATTTTTCATGGATTGATTTTATCCTGCACTCGGAGACAGATGAGTCTAAGGCTATTATTCATGCTAAGGGTAAAAACTACTCATGTGCTTTACATATCACACCCTTTCATTTTACAGCTGAAGAGAGTGGTTATGCTATTTTCATTAGAAGTATTCGTCCCCTTAAAGGCGCAGAAGATGCTCAAGCGACTAAAGACTTAGAATCATCGGGTGGTATTAAAGTCTCACCGGCACCTACATCTGCACCAAATATTCCTACTCAAGCTCCTGCATCAGGTACTCCTGCCCCTGAACTAGACATCTCGCTTGATGACATACAGATGAATGAACCTGAAGCTACTCCAAGTTTTGACTCTGTTGAGGCTGAACCAGAGTTACCAAACTTTGAGCCGAGTGTTCAGCAAGAACTTACTGAGCCTGATCCTCTTGATATACCAGAGTCTCTAGACATGGACTTAGACCTTGATACTCCAGTACTTGAAGACAACTTTTTAGCTACTGAAAATGAGTTTGGTGCACCTATAGAAAATGAATTTGGTGCACCAAGTGATATTGACTATAACGCACCATTAGATATAGGCCAAGATCTAATGATGGATGATTATTCTGAACCAGCTGTAGAAGAGGCTCCTGTTATACAAGAACCTGAAGCTCCTGTCAAAGAAGAAGCACCTATGTTAGGCGATTATGTAAGTGCGCCTGTTGAAGGTAGCGAGCATTTAAGTGAACTTGTTGCTTCAGGGACCTATCAATATGATCCAAATGTAGCAGCAAATGAACTTGGCTTGCCAGTTGATCTTATTGAAGAGTTTATTGGCGATTTTATTGATCAAGCACATGAGTTTAAAGATGATCTTTATGCTTCTATCAACGCAGGTGATTTTGATAACGTACAAGTCTTATCACACAAACTAAAAGGTGTTGCGGCAAACTTACGTGTTGAAGATGCCTTTGATGTGCTTTCAGTTGTAAATACTTCAAAAGACACTGAAGAAGTTCTGCCAAACCTAAACCAGTTCTATAAGATCATTTCTAAACTTGAAGGTAAAGAGGTTCCAGAAGCTGCACCAGTTGCCCAGACTTCTGCACCTGTTTCTACACCGGAACCAGAGCTAGCACCAGAACCGATAGCTGCTCCTCAAGATGAATATGATATTGATATAAAACAGCCAGAAGATGGGCCTATGTTAATTGACGAAGAGGTGAATACGGCTGCAAATGATGACATTTATGATGATATGCTTGCTTCACCAGAACCGCAGATACAGGAGCCTTCGTATACTGAACCAGATATGAGTTTGGATGATGACATGTATGGTGACCTTCTTAGTACTCCTGAGTTTGAAACACCTGTACACGAAGAAGCTGAAACAGCTCCAGCCATTGAAGACGACATGTATGGTGATCTTCTTGGTACACCTGAACTTGAGACTCCGGTACAAGAAGAAGCTGTAGAAACTCCTGCCTTAGAAGATGAGATGTATGATGACATGCTTGGTGTTCCAGACAATGAACCAGCAGCACCGGTCAGTAACATTGAAGTACCAGCTATTAACTTTGATCCTCAATCAAGTGCAAATCAATTAGGTATTCCTGTTGATATCGTAAAAGAATTTGTACAAGACTTTAAACAGCAAGTTTCTTCACATCAGGTAGATTTCGACAATGCTCTTGCAGGTCAAAACATCCAAGAGGTCAATGCGACGGCTACTCTTCTTAAGGGAATGAGTGATAACCTTCGCTTAAATGAAATCTCAGAAGTTCTTAAAGAGCTTCAGAGTGAAACAAATATTAACAATACTGCTGATGCCATTGCCAAAGTGCAAGCATATGCAGATCAATTATAAGGTGGCAAACAATGCAAATAGGTCTTAAAGCCAGACTAAGGCTGATCAGTCTTTTCCCAATCTTCATGCTGATTGGGATCGCGAGTTTTTACGTATATGATTCTTACGTGGGGTATGATTCAGCGATTAAGCTTCAAAGTAAGCTGACTGAGAACAAAAAACTGAATGAACTAATCGGGGATTTATCACGTGAACGTGGTATGACCGTAATGTATATGGGGAACAGTTCAGAAGCAACTGCAGAATCTCTCAAAAGTCAAAGAGAGATCGTTGATAAAAAAGTTGCTGCTTATATCAGACACTTACAAAACACACCTGCACTGCATGATCATTCAGGCGAAGGTGTATGTTTTGCCTGTAAAAGTGTTAAGGGAATTGAAGCAAACTACTCTACTATTAAAGAGGTACGTCCTCTTGTTGATAATCAAAATGTAGAGTTTCAAGAGATCTTTTATGATATCTATGGAAATGCACAAAAACTGATTATCAAAGAACTTGAAGAGATTCGTAATTTTCAACTTGATGAGAAGATCACCTCTATTGCGACTTCTTACCTTATTCTAGCAAAGGCAAAAGAGTTTACTGGTTCTGAGCGTGATTTTATCACCTACGCACTAGCGCGTTCTACAAAATTTGACTCTGAAGAACTGAATGTTTGGTTAACATTAATTGGTAAGGCCGATGCGATTAACTACAATGCTCTTACTAGTCAAGAGTTAAAAGACAGTCTTAACGCACTTTTTGAAGATGAAGACAATGCCGAACTGTTTGAAGATATTACACTTGAACGTGCTGAGATCATGCAAGCGGTTAATGATGGTCTATATGCCACAGAGGCAGGTATCTGGTTTACTATGCTTTCTGAAAAAATCAACCTTATTGATGAAGCAGAACAGATTTTACTTAACGCAATGGATCAAGAATCTGAAGCCTTTAAACAAGAGCAATTAAAAATACTCGTTATCTCTATTGCTATTTGGGCCTTAGCGATTATCGGGGCAATCTTTGGTATCTTACTTTCAACAGATATCGCGAGAAATATTAAGAATCTTGAAACCGTACTTCAGCGTGTTGCGACAGATACACATGAGGGTGACGATATGTCATCTTCAGAAATCGCTTCTCATATCAATCTTGATACCGCTAAGGGTACGGCTCAGGCCTACCAACTTCTTGAGACTATTATTGATCAAACACGTAAGGATAAGGACTTTGCGATGGAGGCTTCAGAAGCGAAGTCTATGTTCCTTGCAAACATGTCACATGAGATTCGTACACCACTTAACGGTATTGTTGGGTTTACGGAACTTCTTAAAGATACAGCCTTACATGATGAGCAGCGTGAGTTCGTTGATATTATTGAAAAGTCATCAGAAAATCTTCTTGAGATTATCAATAATATTCTTGACCTTTCTAAGATTGAGTCTAATAAACTTGAGATTGAAGAAATTGTCTTTAACGCAAGTGAAGAGTTTGAATCAGCAGTTGAAGTTTACGCGGTGCGTGCATCTGAAAAACACATTGACCTTGCTTGTTTCATTGACCCTGACCTTGAAAGTCCTATCAAGGGTGATCCGACTAAGATTAAAGAGGTTGTTATTAACCTTCTGTCTAATGCAGTTAAGTTTACTAACTCAGGTGGAGCTATCACCGTTGATATTCGTAAACTTCCAGTTGAAGAAGCGGGTCATACACGCGTACGCTTCTCTGTAAAAGATTCTGGTATTGGTGTAACACAAGAACAAAAAGAGAAAATCTTTGATGCCTTCTCTCAAGCCGATAGTTCTATTACACGTAAATATGGTGGTACAGGTCTTGGTCTTACTATTTCGTCTCGTTTCATCGAGCTTATGGGTGGTCAACTTGATCTTGAGTCTGAACCAGGACAAGGGACTACTTTCTTCTTCGAACTTGACTTTGAAGAGATTGAGACACTTAATGAATCTATGCGTAACCAGTACTCAAACATTAATGCAGTTATTCTTGAGTCAGACTCAAAAAGAAAGGTTCAAGAGACTAACTTACGTGAATATCTTGACTTTTATGGTGTTTCATACCAGAGCTTTAAAAGCGTTGATGCTCTTAATAAACTTGAGCAGAAGATCTCTTATGACCTTATGTTTGTTGATTATGATTATTCAACAGAAGAAGAGCTATACGAGTATGTAAACCATCCAGAACATATGATTTTAATTACCAAATCATACTATATGAAGAAGATTGACTCACTTAACCTTAATGTGTTTAAGGTTATGTACGAGCCTATGCAAGCGTCTAAGGTGCGTGGTGTGCTTGAATCACATGATGTTGAAGAGTTCAACCAGTCTAAGACAAAAACTATTCAAAAACGCAAATATGATGAAAAAACATCTAAATTTGCAGCCAATGCACTTGTTGCAGAAGACAACTTGATTAATCAAAAACTGATCAAACGTACACTTGAAGACATTGGTATCAATGTTCAACTTGCAAATAATGGTCTTGAGGCCTTTGAAAAACGCAAAAACAACCAATTTGATGTTATCTTTATGGATATTCAGATGCCAGTTCTTGATGGGGTTGAAGCAACACAAGAGATCTTAGAATATGAAGAAGACTATAAGGTTGAACATACACCTATTATCGCACTAACAGCCAATGCACTTAAGGGTGACCGTGAACGCTTTATGGGTGCTGGTATGGATGAATATACAACCAAGCCACTGGTTAGATCTGAGATCATCTCACTTCTAAACCACTTTATTGGACATAAGATCGTTGATGCTAAGGCAATTGGTAACGAGCCTGTAGTAGAAACGCCTGTTGCCACACCAGAGCCAGTTGCTCCAATAACTATACCTGAGCCAAAAATTGAAGATCAGATATTAGATACAAACCTAGATGATGAATTTAATGTTGACCTTAGCCTTGATGACATGAGCTTAGAGATAGAAGCACCGGTTGCACCAGCAGCTGTTGAAGAACCTGAACTAAGCATACCTGAAGAGATGGTTGCACCGGTTATAGAAGATGATATATATGCTGATGATACAGCAGAGATACCAACAACATCACAATATGATGCAGATATCTTATTAGCGAAGAAAAGTTCTTTTGAAAATCGTCTTTTCAAATCACTTCTAGATGACCTTGGATATACGTCTGAACTTGTAGATGGTTCAGCCGCTCTTGAGCAAGCCTTGGAGAATAAAAAGTTCAAGCTTGTGTTATTTGACAAAGAAACACAAGGATTAAGTGTTGGTAATACGGCAGATAAGATCAAAGAAAAAGGTTTAGATACAGCACTTGTACTTATGATTGACCCAGCCTTTGAAGCAGACGAAAGTGATGCAAACTATGTGCATGAAATAATTAAAAACGTTATTAATAAAGACCTACTTCGTTTAGTCTTTGAAAAATTCATTTAAGGATAAAAAATGAACCAAATAAAAGTACTCGCTGTTGATGATGATATCATCAACCTAAAACTTCTAAAGTCTATTTTACTAAAGCTTCCAAATGTAGCTGAAGTAATAGAAGCAAAAAATGGTGCCGATGCCTTAGGTATTTTAAAAGGCCAAGATAATATTGATCTTATCTTACTAGATATCATCATGCCAGTTATGGGTGGAATTGAGATGTTAAAGGTTGTTCGTGCAGATGAAGGTCTTAAAAACATTCCTGTGATCGTTTTAACTACAGATGAGACAAAACGTACAGAAGCTCTTGATTGTGGTGCGAATGATTTTGTTATGAAACCTGTCCGTAAAGAACAGGTTGCTGAAAAGATAGAACGTTTAATGCATGTCTAAATAGTGCAGTAAATACTGCACACTAATTAACTACAAAGCTTACAATCGTCTTATTTTACTAAGACGATATCTAAAACCTCTTCCACTCTTTTAACAGCTCTTATATCTAAGGCTTCTCTTACTTCTTTTGGAAGGTCATCAAGATCACGCTCATAATTCTTAGCAGGAATTAAAACAATCACCATATCAGCTCTATGCGCTGCAATAAGTTTTTCTCTTAGACCACCAATTGGAAGTACATCACCCGTTAAAGATATCTCACCCGTCATAGCCACATCAGAGCGAATCAGTTTACCTGAGAGAATAGAAGCCATTACGGATGCCATAGCTATACCTGCAGATGGACCATCTTTCGGTGTTGCTCCATCAGGAACATGAATATGTAAGTCATATCTTTTATAGACTTCTGAAATAGGAAGTTCTATGTTTTCTTCTTTCTCTTTAATACTCATAGGAAGATTATCTTTAGATATCTCAAGCGCATTGGTATCAATTAGGGTCTTTACAACACTCATAGCAATGCGTGAAGACTCTCGCATTACATCACCAAGACTACCAGTCACTTGCATAGTGCCCTTACCTTTAATGCGGATGGCTTCAATCTTTAAAACATCACCACCAACCGCAGTCCATGCAAGACCATTAACAACACCCACTCTAGGTATTGCATCTGTCTTGTCAATTTCAAAAACAGTCTTATCTAAAAAGTCTTTTAGGTTTTTCATAGATACAGATATTTTTCCGGTATCTGGGTTTTGTAAGATCTTCTTCGCTGACTTTCTTACAAGGTCAGCCATACGTCTACGTAAGTTACGTACCCCTGCTTCTCTTGTATATTTATGGATTATCTCTTGCATGGCTGTTTTAGACACAGATATTTCTGAGGTTTTCAGTCCATGCTTTTTGATCTCTTGAGGAAGAAGATAGCGTTTTGCGATCTCAAACTTCTCTTGAGGCGTGTATGAAGTCACTGAGATAAATTCCATTCTATCACGAAGAGGACCTGGGATACGCCCAACATCATTAGCTGTAGCGATAAAAATGGCCTTTGACAGATCAAGGTTAAAATTAAGATAATAATCTCTAAATTCTGAATTTTGCTCAGGGTCTAAGATCTCTAAAAGCGCAGCAGTTGGATCACCTCTTTGAGATCGTCCAACCTTGTCAATCTCATCTAAGACAATGACAGGATTCATTTTTTTAGCATCAATAATACCTTGAACAATACGACCTGGCATTGCACCAACATAGGTCCGTCTGTGCCCTCGAAGCTCATTCACATCTTCCAGTCCACCAAGGGCAATTCTTACAAGAGGACGCTTCAAGGCTACCGCAATAGAGTTAGCCAAGGAGGTCTTACCCACGCCCGGAGGTCCCGCAAAACATAAAATGGCTCCACGTCCTTCTTTATCTTGTATCCCGCGAAGCTCTAAGAGCTCTTTTACTGAGAAGTATTCAACTATACGTTCTTTTGGCTTTTCTAAAGAGAAGTGATCTTTATCAAGCTGTGTCTCAACATCTTGAATCTTCAATGACTTTTTAGCGATTTCGCCATAAGGGATCTCGAGTACCCACTCTATATAGGTCTGTATCATACCAGCATCAGAAGAGTCGGGATGCATTCTAGCAAAACGTTCTAGCTGCTTACTAACTTCTTTATAGGCATCTTCACCCATACCCTTCTTTTTCTTTTCAAGTTTTGCCCGGTACTCTTCTATCTCTTCTTCTCTTTGCGTGTCTGAACCCAACTCTTTTTGAATCTGCTTTAGCTGCTCTTTTAAGAAGTACTCTTTATTGACTTTTTCAATACGGTTATGTACTTTAGAACGTATCTCTTTTTGAAGCTTATTAGCTTCAATCTCTTCCGTAAGTGCATCAATTAGCTTCAGATAACGCTTTTCAAGATCTTCTTCTACAAAAAGCTCATAAGCAAGATCTTTTTTTAACTTGATAGATGAACAGATAAGATCTGATATTCGTCCATGCTCATTGTTCTCTTCAATGGTGCGTAAAAGATCTGGTGGGAAATAGCTACTTACTTGAGAAAGTGTACGTACTTTTTCACGCACTACCTCAAGAACCGCGTCCATCTTCAGTTCATTTTCCACACCGCTTTCAATGATATCAACATTTGCCACCATCGGATCAGAACTTACTTCTTTAAGAATCTTTCCTCTAGCTAGGCCTTGAAACAGAACTTTGACTCGTCCATCAGGCAATGAGACCTTGCGCATGATTGAACCTACAACACCGGCATTATAAACACCGTCAAAGTCTCTTGAACCTTCTTCGTCAGTTTTTGTAGGACAGACTAATACAAGAGAGTTGTTTTCAATGGCTAAAGCGGCTGCTTTAATATTTTTTTCATCACTTAAAAACAGTGGTGAAATCATAAATGGGTATAAAAAAAGCTCATCCTCAGCGATAATTGGAACGTCTGAAGGAAAAGAGCTGTAATGACTTAATTGCATAAAGTTTCCTAGTTTTAAATTTTAATCAGTTTTAAAGCCATCTTAATCTGTGGCTGACGCTTCTGATGGTGCTTCTTCATCAAAGGCCTCTTTGGCATTTCCATCCGCGTCTTGAGAGATAACATTAGTAGTATCAGGAAGTAAGAAGGCATACCATGATGATGTACCATCACCTTCAAACATCTCTCTGTACCAAGATGTATCTGGTGGCTCGACCTCTTCCCAATTTATCCACACTTCAGGTTGTTTATTTGCATAAAACTCTTTTGCACGCGGCTTATCAAGTCTATCATATAGGCCTGAAATAGTTTGATTAAGGTTCGCTCTTGCAAGATACAGCTTGACAAGCATAGTATCTACCGCAGGGGTATAATACGAATTAGGATACTGTTTTTTAAAGGCTTCGCCCGTGACTAAACCCTCATGAATAAGTGTTTGGTCACGGCGAGGATTGGGCAAGGCCATAAATTTGGCTCGCATTTTTAAATAAGAGGCAAACTCCCTTTCAGCAGGGTCGGCAAAACGTCGAATATACTCATCTAAAAAATGCTCAGCAAGCATATACTCGCCCACTTCCATATGTGCTTGGGCCATAATCATCGTTGCCTCTTCAAGCAGAGGTGAGCCTATATGCTCACTTTGAAGTGAAGAGAAATAACCATCTGCCTTTTCAAGTGAAGCGTTGGATACCGCATCAATCATCTTTTCATACCAATAAGCTGCTGGTTTATTATATTCAGATACATCTTTTGCGCATCCGATAAAAAACAGTCCAAAAGACAAGACCGTCATAAAAATTCTAAATTTCATTTCTATCCTTACATAAGAATAGAGATTTTATCTAAGTAGGTGTTAGGAAGAGTTTAAATCTATAAACTATACGTGAAGAATCATTTAAATGTGCCTATATTGAACACCAAAAATACACATATCACATCTAGTGCCATGCATGCTTATTACTAAAACAATAGATAAGATATTTCAGTTGCATACCTGAAACCTTTCCCCTCTTCTTAATATCTTAAATCATTTTTTAATAAAGGCCTAATTTAAAGATAACTGATCAACTTTCCATTGATTATTTTCCATAAGATAAATAATTTCAAGTTGTTTACTTCTCTTTTTAGATTCAAAATCAATCAATACACGATATTTATCTTTCTCAAGGCTTTCTTTCAAGTGAAAAATAACATTTGACACCTCTTGTTTTGAGAAAAGACTATTTAGACACTCTTTCCTTGCCATATCTTTTGTTAAGTTTTTTATATTCTCATCAAAATATTCTTTTTCATTCCCCTTAATTGATATATACAAATGTATATTTTTAAACTTTTTCTTATCCAATTCAAGAAGAAATTTATTATATGTTCGACCTTGTTCATCTAGGGATATATATGGGTACTTTGTTTTATTCTTGATTTCTTCATTGGCTTTTAACCTTTGCACATTTATTGTATCTAGAACGGTTTCTGCTTTTGCAAGCTTTGCAGTATAGCTATCTATATCATTATATTTTTCTTTAAGTCCGGCTTCAGTGAGATCGTCTAACCAGTTCTCAAGTTTATTCACTTCTTTAGCACGTGTACAGACATCTATCCATGTTTTATAATAATCTTTTTTACCTTGAGAACTAAAGTTTTCTATGGTCTCAAAGTCACCTTTGACCCAAGCTTTAAAATAGTCCTTTGACAGTGAATCAACATCACGTATTTCACAACCAAAAAAGAATATACATAAAATAATAAGACTCATCCCTTTTATCATCGAACACTCCTAATATAGAATATAATTTATTGTAGTACATTACAGTAATTAAATTAATCATTGGCCCGTATTCTTGCATTTTAACCTTTGTAGTGCTACAATACCCAACATACTATGCGCAAGGTTGATTATGCAGTTCGAGTTAAAACTACCCCTTCTTGGTTTTGAATCTATAAAAGAGATGAAATTAACAAAAATAGATGATATTTTTATGCAACTTGAAAATGCAGACAATGACAATAAACCTTCCTTTACACTCATTAATCCCTTTGCCCTGAAACCATATGAAATAGACATCCCGGAGTCTGTGCAAAGTTTATTAGAGATAAACGAAGACTCAAATATACTGATTTTCAACGTTGTTGTCATCCAAAACCCTTTAGACAAATCAACTATAAACTTTGTAGCTCCTATAATCTTTAACACAGACAACAATACCATGGCACAAACTATCTTAGACGGCAAAGCCGCCGCAGACCATGGCATGGCTGAACACATTAGCGACTTTATGAATAAAAGCGAACCTGCAGATGCCTAAAAAGATTACCTTTATCGGTAACGGGAATATGGCCTTAGCCATAGCCCAAGGTCTAAAAGAAAACTATGAGATTGAAGTCGTAGGTAGAAATACAACAAACCTTGATAACTTTGAAAAAGCGCTGGGCCAGTCTATTTCTAAGTGCGCTCTCTCTAACTTCGATATTTCGAATAAAACTATTATATTCGCAGTGAAGCCTCAGAATCTGGACGAGGTTTCTGCCCAACTTAAGGGGGAAGCTGATGCCTTATACTCTATTTTAGCCGGTACAAAGCTTCAAAGCCTAGAACAGAGTATTAAAGCAAAGGCCTATGTTAGAGCGATGCCTAATATGGCAGCCTCAGAACAAAAGTCTATGACAACACTTACGGGCAATGAAACACTTAAAGATAATGCCTTAGAGATTTTCCAAGCCATAGGACAGGCCCATTGGCTTGGAAGTGAAAAAGAGATTGATATAGCAACTGCCCTTGCAGGTAGCGGGCCAGCGTATTTAGCCCTTATTGCTGAAGCTTTAGCAGATGGCGCTGTAAATCAAGGGCTTAAGCGAGCTGACGCCATGGTAATTATGCAAGGGCTCTTTGATGGTTTTGGCGCCCTAATTCAAAAACAACACCCTGCTCTACTCAAAGATGCAGTTATGAGCCCAGGTGGTACCACGGCCGCTGGATATAGTGCCTTAGAAGAAGCAGGTGTAAGAGACGCTTGTATCCGAGCTATAAGCAAGGCAAATGAAAGGGCAAAAGCACTTTCGTAAACCCATGGTAAACACAGAGTAAACCACCAGAAAACCGCACCTTAAAAATAAAAAATTCTAATACACAGCCCCTATTTTTAACATTCCTTGAAGTAAGTTTGTGTTTATAATTAGATAACACATTTCTCACACATAGTTATGAGCCCTAATTTTGTGTGCACAAAAAGGAGTTATGATGAATAAGATTTTAACCTATATTTTTATACTCATACTGTCATCACAGGCCATATATGCTGCCGGAACGACCTGTGAAACTGCGCAAGACTTGGGTGTAGACCCTGCCAATAGAATTGGTCTCACAGGTGCTTTAGCTCAAGCTAAAACAGGTTACCAATCAGAAGACTGGTACCGTTTTGAGGCAACTCAAGCAGATGAAGACAATAATATATCTTTTACTGTAAAAAACATAGAAGAGACATACAACTTAAAGTTTATTGTAAAAGAGTGGGATTCATCAAGTTGTTCAACAGTGAGACTACTACAGAGTACTGACTTTGTTGGCAACTATAACGCTGTCTTATCTGGAGTTGTTCAAGGTAAGGTTTATGCAGTACAGATTGAAGCGACTTCTGGTGATGATAATATCATAAACTATACCTTAGACTTTAGTTCAGAGATTCTTTTTCAACCTATTGGTCAATATAAATTCGACGACTGTAATCTTTCTTTTGGTGTAAAAGACAATGTTGGTACTAATGATGGCACAAACTTTGGTGTTGAACAAGCCTTAGGAAAACTTTGTTTAGCTGGAGAGTTTCAAGCCGTTGAGTCAGACGAAGTAAACTTTGGCGATGTTTATGATGTTTTAGCAGGAGACGGATTTACTATTTCAGCATGGATAAGCTGGGATGGAGTCGTTGGTGAAAATACGATTCTAGACAAAGCACTACAGTACAGTTTAAAAATAGACTCAAATGGTTATATTGTTTTCAAAACTTCACAAACAGGCATTTTTATTGGTGGTACCAGTTTTGCAGTACCCGTTAGACAATGGGTGCATGTTGCCCTTACCTATGATGGCGCTCAAACATATAAACTATATCGATCTGGGGTAGAAGTTTTAACCTATGTTGCTCCATCAGGAACTCCTGTCTCAGGTACTGGGATTGTAACCTTAGGTGCAGCAAACTCTGGCGTTTCACCTGACCGTTTTAGTGGTGATATGGATGAAGTCAATTTTTACGATAGAGCCTTATCTTCATTTGCCATCACAAAGCTTGTAAATGAAGACCGACTCTGTCCATGTTGTCCAGCGCCTATTGAGATAGTTGGTGGCTTTGTTACCATTTCAGATACTTATGATGCTTCTGCCCCTCCATGGGATAGAGTTACCTATGTTAATGGCTTTACATTTAGACAGCCCCCGATTGTATTTATTCTTGCATCAAATGATGGTGGTCACTCAGCAGATATGCGTATAAGAAATATCACTCGTTCCGGTTTTGAAGTCGCAAACATTGAGCCACAAGGAGAGGACGGTCCGCATATTGGTATGAATCTTAGTTATTTTGCAATCAGCCGTGGTAAACACGATCTAGGCGATCAAACGGTTGAAGCATGTTCATACATGACACAAACTGTACAGTTTAACAAGGCCAAAGTAGATGCCAACCCTGCTCTTAGTACAGGAGACATTGATACAAATAATTACGGTTGGGATCCAATAGCTTTAGACCAAACCTATCTTAATCCGGAAGGACCTGCTGTTGTAGCGCAGATTTTAACAGCGAACAACGAACAGAGGCTTAATCCAAGAGAGGTCTCACGTCCATGGATCAATGTTGCTATTGAAAATAACTCTACAGGTGTATTTATGGCCTTAGAACGTGGTGAAACGGCATTAGAACCTATTACATATCCAGAAGAAATAGCCTACATGGTGGCAGAGGGAAACATCCAAAGTACCTTTATCGATGACACCGGAACCACCATTGCATGGGAGACCATTGTGGTTGGCCCTACTTTTCAAGGAACTGATAAAGCGGGAAATCTTGATCAAAGATTTAATTTTCAAAATACAAACTACTCACTCCTATACGGTTGTGATGAAAGTGCTGCTGCTGATGAGCCTAATGCTTCACCTCCAAGCGTAAATCTAACACTTCCTCTTGTAGCGGCAAACTTAAATTCACGAAATGCTGATGATGGTGGTTGGATACGTAGAAATGACTTAACATGTACTTACCTTGAAGCCAGTGTATGGGAAGACCGCATCGGTTCATGGACTTCTAGTAGTAGTTATTCAACTGATGGGCTGGATGTACCGCCATCAGATTTACAAGACACTGAGCGTACTCATGATGAAAGAGAAAAAGGTTCCGTCTTTGTTTATGCAAATGCTTTCTCATTTGCAGCACCATTTGAGCCAGAACCAGGAGCTTTTAATGCTATTGAGGTTGGAAATCTGGACAGTACTGATATCAGTACCAAGGTTGTCAATAAAGATTTTAGTTTAGACATTATTTCCATAGAAGCAGCTTCACGTACATATGAAGCTTATTATGGACCTGTAAGAGCAAGCGTAGTCGAATCTTCAACATGTACAGCCCCAGCACCGATCTTGGTAGATAGCCTTGGTATTGTCACCTTTGATAATGTTGGTGCCGTCGGTACTATTCGTCAAACACTTTCTAATGTAAACAGCACCAAGATCACAAGAAATGGTGCCCTTCGTATGGAATACTTAGATGATGGAAGCGGTAAAAAAGTAGACTTTGAGAACTGTTACACATTAGGGGATTTTGCAACCTACTGTGCGCCTATTGCCTCAGCTGCTTTATGTGACACACCAACTCAGTGTAATAGTGTAGATGCTATGAAAGGGATAGGAGTAAATGGACCAGCTTGTCAAACTTGTTTATTTGACAACTTTTCAGCTGTAGGTTCTGTTTGTGCAACAAATGACTTTGCAGTAAGACCTGATCATTACGCCCTTTTGGTCGATGGTCAAGACGACAGTACACCAATCATTATTAAATCTCAAGATTATTTTACATTAACTGCTACTGCTGTTAATCTTGAAAAAAGTATTGCAATGAGCCTTCCTGACCCTTATCCATCTACGCTAAACTATAATCAAACACTTAACCAAATTTATGCCCCTGTTTTACCACCGTCAGCAGACTCATTTGAGATTATTGCTGTGGACAACACCCCATGTGCCCCAGGTGAAATCAGAAAAGACAGATCAACTGTTATTACTGGTGTACCAGGCCTTGGTTTTGTTGATGGGGACTTCAACACTACAAACATTGATTACACGGAGGTTGGTGATATTCAACTTAGAATTCAGGAAATAGAATCAAATGCTTATGCATATGTAGACTTAGATGACACAAATCCTGCTTATGATTCTAATACTACACTTATCACCCCGGCTGATATTAATGTAAGTTTTACTCCTGACTACTTTACTGTTGATATGAACTTAAGTGATTTCAATATGAATGTAAGTGATCAGAACTTCACTTACTTTAGCAATGATTCAACTCAAATGGCAGCGAACCTTGATGTAACCGTTACAGCCTTTGGTATAAATGATGAAAAAACAGAAAACTATACGGCGACATGTCATTCGCAAGACACCGATCTTACAATTGAATTTGATGCTCTTAATCAAGCTGGCCTTGTTCCAACACCACTAGTTTTACAGTGGTCACAAGACAGCAATCTATCACATGATAATAATGTTTCTTATACATTTCCGGCAACATTAAATATCAACGCAGCAACCTTTGTCTATGACATCTTTGCAAGTGACTTTACTTTAGGAAGTCATATTGATCGTGTAAATCTTGCTATTTCACGTACAGTAAATGAGCCTACAAACCCTGTTCGTATGACTATTACAGATGGAGTTGCCTTAGATGCTAATGGTATTACTGGAAATTATTTAGGTGCGGATGAAGTCGCAACGTATTACTTCGGTAGACTATATGCACCAAGATATAGAATCAACGGTGCTGTGGGAACAGTAAATATGTTTTATGAAACTTTTTGTGACACTCGTGCTGCAGCAGTTGCACCATCAGGGACAACCTGTACACCTGCAACTTTCTGGAATTCACCTATGTTAAGCCCTGATGAAGTAAGTTGGTATGATAATACAGCCTTACATCAAGTAGCTGATGGAAACATTACCGCAACAGGTCCGGAAAATATTGCATTTAATGGAGACTTTAACGCTCCAGTCATAGCGGCTGACTCTAAATCTGTCACATATAGTTATGCAGGGACAGATTATCCATACAAGAGAACAATGCGTTTAGATACGGCTAACTGGCTGGTCTTTGATCCATTTAATCCTGCACAAACCTATAATACCTTTGAATTAGAATTTCATTCTGCTCAAGGTCAATGGGCTGGTGTGGATGGAAGTGCAAGTAATGTCGATATGAATGCATCCGCAACAACTAATAGACGTATTGACTGGTAAAAGGAATTTAAATAATGACATATAAAACCAATGTAAGCTGTAAGTTTCCGTCAAAAAGCTTATTTAGCAATGCATTTACTATGATTGAACTTATATTTGCCATTGTTATTATTGGTATTACCATGTTAAGCGTTCCTTTACTGATTGTAACTGATAGTGAAACACAGCAGCGAAACTTGGTTCAAGAAGGGATCATGATCACCACTACAAAAGTCTCTCAAATCTTGACATACCCTTGGGATCCACAAAGTTCTCCAGCCGGTGGAGTTATATCTGCTTCACAAGTTGTAACAACCCCTGCTGCTCCAGTAGGTCTTGACAGAGTTGCTGGCCTGGATTTTCGCCCAGGTCATTTTCAGTTAGCATTACGTCGGCATATGACCCCAGTCAATGCTGAAAGGAATGCCACCGTTATTGGAGCTGTTGTTCCCGGAGCAACGACAAATCTAAATGATTTCGATGGGACTATTGTTAATTTAGTTGGTGGAGCTGGCGCATTAGCTTATAAAAATCCTTACAGACTAACAACAACGGTAACTTATGTTTCAGATGCCCTAACTGCCAACAATTATAATACAGCCGGTATAACAGATTTAAATTTTGATTACAACTTAGCAACTGCCGCCAATACAACAAACATAAAGCTTATTCGAGTTTTAGCAGACCAACAAGATCCAACTACACTAGTTTGGACGCCTGTTGTTCAACTTTCTTCATACAGTTGTAACATTGGTGAAACCTCACTCTATAAAAGGAGATATTAATGCGTAAAGGCTTTACCTTTATAGAGCTAGTTTTTGTTATTGTCATTATTGGTCTTTTGGCTAATATTGGTGTTAATGTCTTACGAACCGTATACGATTCTTATCGAAGCAGCTCTGATAATAATAGACTTCAATTCGACACAGAGTTAGCCGTAAAACAACTGGCCAACCGTTTGCAATATCGAATTAAAGACTCAACCATTGCAAGAGAAGTCCTTGGTGGAAACTTTAGAGGTCTGTCCTTTATCAATCCTGCTTCAAACTACACCATATTAGAATGGATTGGTATGGATATTGACGGCTGGAATGGAACTAATCGAGCTGGTCTTGCTGGTGAACCCGCATTCAACCGTCCAACATGGAGCGGTTTTATTGATGTAGACAATGCAGCTGCAGTAGGTGCAGGTACCTACCTTGAAAGTCCGGGAACAGACAATGCTCAAGCTGATATTGTTATTCAAGCGGTTAGGCCACTGGGTTCAGCTACGACTATGAATGATGCAGCCCTATTTTTTACAAGTGCAAATACAGATATTCAAAATGATTTTGGTTGGAATGGTGTTGCAGCCGTTGCACAAAACAATACAGCTGGACATCCAGTCACTGATATTGGTTCTGGTACTGTAACGCAACTTGTTGACGCACTTGGAACAACCTTTGTTGGAACAGATGTATATGAACACTATAAACTGGCATGGACAGCTTACGCAGTTAGAATTGAAGACTTTGAAGGAGATGGTGATATCGATCTTGTTATGTACCATGACTATCAGCCATGGCAAGGAGAAGGTATTCCTGTAGCTACTCCTAATAACAGACACTTATTATTAGAAAACATCAGCACCTTTAAATTCACTGCCATAGGAGATATTGTGAAAATTCAAATATGTGTAGATGAACAAGATGCGTTAGCACGAGGAGATGGAGGGTATTCTATATGCAAAGAAGCAGCAGTATTTTAAAACAACAAGGTATGCGTAAAGGTATAGCTATGATTATAGCTATTGTCTTTTTAGTAATCGTTGCAACCCTTATGGCTCTTATGTTAAATTTAACAACACAAACAAGTCATAGAACAGAACATATGTATTTTAATGAACAAGCACAACTTCTGGCAAAAAGTGCAACAGAATTTGCTATGCTGGCTATTTCCGGTCATGATAGACTAGTCGGTGTTAATGACTGTTTAGAGACTATCACATCTCAATATCCTGCAGGTGGTGCACCAATTTTTACCATCGATACGACTATACGGTATATAGGTCTAGGTAATAATGGCACCTGTGGCACAAGCTCCTTTGTAAATACGATAGCAACAGCACAATCACAAGGAACTGTTTTAATTGATGTTTATGTTAGTAGTATTGATGCCAACCTTAATCTTGGAGAAACCATAACCTATCACCGTCGTACCCTTCAGAAGCCATAATAAGGCTTCTATTTCAATACCCACAAGCTTCCTTAAGAAATCTCTCGTTATAATCAGTAGTATCTATAAAAGATGATTCACTTCATCTTTATATAAAGACTAGATCTTATTAAGGATTTTCTATGAATATTAGTATGGTTGGACGTCAGGTAGAACTTACTGACGCTATTAAACATCAGATTGAGACTTCTATTGACTCATTGAGTAAATTTAACTTAGACATTATTTCCGTACGCGCTATTGCCTCGGGTGAAGAGAAAAAAGGCCATAAGGGAAAGGGTGTAAGTATAGAGTTCTCTATCAACCTTCCCAATAAAAACACTATTGTTATCAAACAAAGAGACGATGATCTTTATGCGGCCATTGATGTAGCTACTACAAGGGCACAAAAAGCCTTGCGTCGTCATCATGACCGTATCCGCGATCATAAAAAAGAGGGTATCAACGAAGCCAAGGCTGCTTCTAAAGACATCAATATGAGTGAGGCGAAGATAGCCCTTGAAGATGAGATCGTTCCACACGAACTTGATCTTTATAAACCACAAGAGGTGCAAGACATCTTAGAAGGACTCAAAGAGTCTGATAAACAGTTTGAGATCTTTAATGACATTGATGGAAAGACACGTGTACTTTATAAAAGAAAAGATGGTCGCTTCGGACTGTATTAAAATCTTTTATCCACAGATTAAATCAATTTAATCTGTGACATCTTATCCTTTAGTTTTCAAATACTCTTGTACTTCAGAAATCAATGCCTCGTCATTTGCCATATCCACAAACTTAAAACTCTGACCACTCTGCTCATTTCCACTTAACAAGTCTCCGGACTTTCTATACTCTAAATCAAGTCGTGCTATATCAAAACCGCTAATAGTTGCGGAAAAAGACTCCAAACGTGGAGATTTTTGTGTATTGGTATAAAGATAACAGTAACCCTTTAAGCCTGTCCGACTTACCCGTCCTCTAAGTTGATGCAAGGTAGAAAGTCCTAAGCGCTCAGCACCTACTATCACTACAGTAGTCAGTTCAGGAAGGGAAATACCTACTTCAACTACTGTCGTAGCCAAAAGAATGTCGCCTTTTTCTCTGAAGTCCATTAAGACCTGTTCTTTCTCTTTGTCTTTACCATGGGTCACATAAACATTTTCAAACTTGCCCTCCCAAAAGCCTCTTGCCTCATCTATACTTTGATACTCGATAAACTCACTCTGTTCGACTAAGGGATATACAATCAGAACCTGATGTTCCTTATCTATCTCAGCCCTTATATGCTCAAGCAGTTCAGGAAAATCAGTTTTGTGAATCACTCTTGTGTCTATATCTTTTATAAATGGGGTCTGTGCAATAAGTGAAACATCTAATAAAGAAGAATTTATCATTGCCTGCGTTCTAGGAATTGGTGTTGCCGAAAATTGTAAGAAGTGAGGTCTTGCATCGTCTTGCTCCATCATCTTAGAGAGCTTGTTTCTCTGAGCTGTTCCAAAGCGGTGTTGCTCATCGATCATGACCAAGGCCACATCTTTTAAGTCCCTGTATAAAAGCGCATGTGTTCCTATGATAAAGTCATATTGACTTAAATCTTCTTTTTTACTTTTGTTTGTAACCAAGGCTGTTTTCATATCAGGCAAGAACTTCTGAGCTTCCTCAAAGAGTTGATTGGCAAGAACGGTTGTCGGCGCCATTAAAACAGAACCAAACTCTTTTGCCATATAGGCACAAGCTAATATCACCATAGTCTTACCGGCTCCAACATCACCAACTATCATACGTTTTGCAGATACATCCTTTGCCATATCCTTTTGTATCTTCTTAATAGCGCGTAACTGATCCTCAGTAAGTTCAAATGGCAAGGTCTGAACCCAAGTATCATATTCACCTTCAAAGCTTTTAAGAGCAGGATATGACTCTTTTTTACCTGACAAGATCTTTAGGTGGTTATACAGCTCTGCAAACTTTAAGGCTTGAAAGTTCTTTTCATAAGCAGGTGTATCTTCTTTTGGTGGAAAGTCTGAGGGAAAGTGCAAAGAAAAAAGTATTTGGGCCATTTCTTCACTTAATCCCTCTTCCATAAGGTTTGAGTATGAAACATATTTTTTTACTAATCTTTTCATTATATCAAGACGTAGCGGTGTTTTATAAGTCGAAACAATACCACCTGAGTCTTTTACTATGCGAGGTTGAACCATTTGCAAGTTGTTAAAATTGAGTTCCAGCTTTCCATAAACAAAGACTCTCTCACCAACTATAAACTGATGTCTATGATAAGGCTTAGGCTGAAAGAGAACTGCTTCAACTTCGCAATTCAGGTTAAAACAGAAAAATCGTAGTTTATTAAACTTAATAGAAGGAGCAAAGGATTTTATTTCAACATCTAAGAGTTGAAGCATTCCAATACGAGGCGAGGTATAAAGGGTTCTGTCCTCATAAGAAGAGGGAAGAAGCAAGGCCAGTTCAATGCAGTTTGACTTTCCCAGTTTTTTAAACCTAGGAAGATCGTCTTCTTCTATACTGCAAGGCATGGTTGATTATTGAGTAACGATGGCGTAGCTAAGGTTCAGTATCTCTTTATGTTTAGAGATAAATGCATTTAACTCTGTAAGGCTTAGGGCCTCAATCTTATCAAGTTCAAGTTGAGAGTTGTTCAAAGGTGCGCCCTTGTAATAGTCCATAAATGTACGTCCAAGTCTTTGAGACAGAGTCTCAACTCTAAGTGGCTCAGATCCTAAAAGAAACTTTTGAGCCTGTTCTAACTCTTCTTGTGTCACACCTTTGTCTACAAAAGTTTTAATCACTTCATTGACTGACTTTTGAGCCTCATCTTGAGACTCAAGTTTTGTTTGTAAATATCCAGAGAAATATGAATTAGACCTGTTCACATGTACACGTCCATAGGCTGAATATGCAAGCCCTTTTTTCACACGAATCTCTTCCATAAGGCGTGAACCAAAACCAGATGAGCCAAGAATGAAAATGGCAACACGTGCCTTATAATAATCCTCATCACCTGTTTTCATATCAAAAGGCGCCCCAAAATAGACATAAGCCTGTTCTGTCTTTTTACGGATGATCTCTTCTTGAGCCTTAGGGTTAACATCGTAATATGGAAGTTCTGTAGGCTTGCCTTGTGGAACAGCCGCTAGAACTTGTGCAACACTAGCTCTGGCTTCTTGTTCACTTATATCTCCGCCTATCACACAAATAGCGCGAGAAGAAACAATATGCTCATCTATAAAAGACTTTGCATCCTTAAGTGTCAACTTTGAAACACTTTCAGTGGTTCCAATAGTAGGAAGAGATAAAACAGTATTTTTATACATTAGCTCTTTAAGCGTTCTACCTGCGACATAATCAAAGTCCGTACTCTTTCTTTGAATCTCACCTAGAGTAACTGTCTTTACTTGTTTTAAAGCTTCTTCACTAAGATTTGGATCTTTTACAAGTAAGCTCAGTGCTTCAAGCCCCTCTTGTAAATGTTCTTTTAAACACGAGAGTTCAAACACAAAGGTCTCACCACCCGCATTTGCCGAAATATGAATCGCTTTAGCATCTAACATCTCAGCAAAAGCTTTTGAACCTAACTCTTTTGTTCCCTCACCATAAAGTTTAGAAACCGCTCGTGACAGACCGGCTTGTTTTGTATTGGCAATAGAACCACCATTTTGAAAGACAACCTGCATAGACACGATTGGCAGTCTGTTGTCATTTTCAAAAATCAAAGGTACCTGTGTACCGTTAACATCCAGTTGAATAATTTCACTTCCCATAATAACCTCACAAATTAATAATATACTTACTAGTATCTTCTTCACTAAAACATCTCCAGAGTTTCATAAGCAGTATTTCTTATTGCTGCTGTTTCACCTATGTCTTGAATAAGATGTACCATCTCACCTTTTGCCATTCTATAACCAGCACCAGCAGACTTGACCACGTTTTCTTCCATCATGGTTGAACCCAAGTCATTTGCGCCAAATTTTAGGGCCATCTGACCGATATAAGGTCCTTGTGTCACCCATGAACTTTGGATATTTGGCACGTTGTCTAAAAACAGGCGTGAGACTGCAAGAAGACGAAGGTAACGGTTTGATGAAGGTTTTTCAATATCCGGGATTTCATCAGAAAGCTGAGTATTCTTTCCCTGAAATGACCACATAATAAAGGCTCTAAACCCACCTGTTTCATCTTGAAGTTTACGCACCAGGTTCCAGTGTTCTATGATCTCTTCATCTGTTTCAACCGAGCCAAACATCATCGTTGCCGTTGACTTTATACCAAGTTCATGAGCCTGTCTATGCACATCTATCCACACATGTGAATCATGTTTTTTAGGCGCGATAATATCACGTACTCTATCTGAAAGGATCTCAGCACCCGCACCCGGAATAGAAGAAAGTCCCTTATCTTTAAGACGCTGCAACACTTCTTTCAAGCTTATCTTAGAAATCTTCGCGATATAGTCAAGTTCTATAGCTGAGAATGCATGAATAGTGATCTGAGGATACTTTTCATGAATATGCCCTACCAAATCTTCATAAAACTCAATTTTAAGCTTTGGATGAACCCCGCCTTGAAAAAGGATCTGAGTTCCGCCAATAGCAACAAGTTCATCAATCTTTTCATCAATTTGCTCATTTGTCAAGATATAAGCATCATCATCTTTAGCGTGTCTGTAAAAGGCACAAAACTTACAATCTACCCAACATACATTGGTATAGTTGATGTTTCTATCTACCACAAAGGTTGTCACACCTTTAGGGTGCAACTCTTTTTTTCTAGCACTTGCCATTTTTCCAAGCTCTTTAAGATCAGCATTTTGGATAAGGTCCAAAGCTTCTTCTGGGGTCATTCTTGCCATTATTTTACCTTTAAACGTGCTTTGTCAGTTATTTTTTCCAGACCATCGTTAACCTTGTTTGTTAGGTTTTCAGACTTTAAAAAATGGTGGTCTTTAATCCACTTTCCATCTCTATAAGCAACTTTGACTTTTTGATCAGCATCAAGATACACCAAGATACGAAGCGGCAGATCAAGCGCTATTTGCATATCTTCTTGCATCAAAAGTGTTCCAATCTTTGGATTACCAAAGATGATGACCTTAGACTCATTAAGATGCATCCCAACATTGCTGGCGTTTTGTTGATGGTTGATTACAGCAAAGACACTGAAACCTTTGGCCTCAACAATTTTTTTTATATTTTCAATTGTATCAGCAACATTAAAATCACTCTCTTTAACAATAATGTCATTTGCAAAAAGAGATACACTAAGTAAAAGTGCTGTTAAAATCTTCTTCACTACCATCTTCCTTTTCTTTTACGTCGTTTAAAAAACAGTTTATACACTATAAATAAAACAACAAGTCCGACAACTAACTGAACCCAAGCACCAAGACGAACCACTTTATTTAAAATAGAGCCATGAGCTTCATTGTCTATCTGAATCTCTAACATCTCAGAGGCATGGACCATCGCTGAAACAGCCAAGTCTCCCTCAGGAATATTCACATGGCATGAAAGACAAACGCCACGTCTGTCAATCGCTGCACTCTGCTCTTTACTCAGTGCAGATGATAGTTTCCAATGGTGCCCAACGGTTTGAAGCTGGGTGCCATTTTCGTCCACAAAACGGGAATAGTCATGATCTAGATTTGGTATCGCAGGGATTTGCTCATCTACGCCATGTGGAAGTACTCTTCCATCGGCTGTCATTAAGTCCACAATAGTCGTTTGAGATGGATTTCCCGTAGTCTTAGCACCATCTACACCTAAACCAAGAGCTTTATCACTTGTATGACACGATTCACAGGTACGTGACTGTTTTTGAATGGTATGGGGTTGAATCGGTGACATATCAATCGCTTTTTGTCCTTCTTCACCAGCACCTTCTACATTTGGTATCTTAAAGATATGGTTTTGTAAAAGTGCTTTACCATCTTTACCAATAACCGTAATCGTCGTTTGACAACCCGGAACGGTTGGTGTAATACGGCCTTCACCATTTTGTGAAAGCGGCGGGTTTTCCCATCTAAGGTAAGAACGGGTCTCTGTTACCTTACCGTCGATTAGGTACTCTTTCAGATTTTTCTTCATATCACCTGTACGGCCATGAATATCATGATCGTGAGAAGCTTTTAACCAGTCAACATTTTTCTTCTTTTCAGAATAATCAATCTTAACATGACAACCATAACATTGAGGTGCCCACGTTGCGTGACAGGTATAACACTCTAACTTGTCATTATGGGCAGGAATACCATCCATAGCAACAAGACCCGCTTTAGAAAGCTTTGATTCTTCTTTCAAGGCCTTAAGCGGTGTCATCTCTATATCTTTACCTGAAGCAAGGTGAACGGTTACACGGTTTCCTTTTTTGACAACATTAGTCAAGGCATTTCCACGAGCACTTAAAAGGTAACCCTCTTTAGCCTCATAAACCGTACCTTTTTTAAGATACTCAGCCATCGTTTTAGAGACACCACGAGCCTCACCCTCTTTAGGCTTAGTCTCAAACTCATCTGAGTAACCTAAAGGAAGTTCCCAAGGGTATGCCTTAGTCGTACCATGGCAGTCTTGACACTCGATCTCAACAGGTGCCAGTGTCGTCCCTGATAAAAATCCATCACCATGTAAGTCGTTAGAGGTGTGACAATCCTGACACAGCATCCCTTTTTGGTAATGTATATCTGACTTCATGTGTAAGTAACGCTTGGTATGAAGCTTCGGTTGTCCGTTTCCATCTTCATCCCAAGTCGCATTATAAGCTGTTTCCATCAGACCTTGATAAGAAACACCAATACGCTTACCACGATTGTGACAGGTTGTACATGTCTCAACAGGAACACCTGAGTACTCTGTTTCATGTACTTTTACTTTTGCGTCACGTGAGCTTTGAATAGAGTGAACCAGCATATGTCCCGGTTTTTTTGAGATAGACTTATCAGAACCCTCATAAAGGCCAGCATTGGAGTAAGGAACATGACAAGCTGCGCAGCCTATCCCTCTAAAGTCACCACGTTTCTGTCTGCCTTTTGCACCCGTGTGACAACGAAGACAATCTTGACGAAGGTAGGTATAAACCGCGAGTGTTGGATCTTTTTCAACTTCCTCAGCTGTCGGTGCTTCTGGAAGTGTCTTCATCTCTTTAGGAAACACATTGGGCTCTAACTCTGAAAGCTTGTTCATATAAGCCTTATACGCGGGTGAGCCTAAACGCGCATGAGGGTCTTCAGGGTTTTTAGTCTCGTAATTACCGATATCGTGTTTATACCCGTTTTTACCGCCAAATCCCCAAAGTGTTCCTTGAATCTTTCCCTGTTCTGTCTGCATCAAAGAGTTGTGCTGAGCACCGACTTGTTCTTTATGACACATACCACAGGTATTTTCATTTATCCACGGACTAGCAGGAGCTGGATAATACTCTTTTGGACCCTTGTGGGTTAAAAAGTACTTTACAGTACCGCTATGTGCACGAACCTTATTTTTTGTCTTGGGGTTTCCACCATGACAAACGATACAATCATTTCCCTTATGTCCTGCCACTTCAGCTACCGCCAAAATTTCTTGCATCATTAGCGAGTCTTTTTCGCGAATATCTTCAATGCCTTCATGACAAGAAATGCACTGGTTTGAAGCAAAGAGTACAGCACTAAAAAGCAGAGATAGGAAAATGATCTTCATATGTTTATTTTGACTTTGAGATAGCGTCTAAAACACCATTAATAAACTTAGGTGACTGTTCTGTTCCAAAAGCCTTAGTAATCTCAATCGCTTCATTGATAACAACAGGTGCATCAAGTTCTCCAAAAAGAATCTCATAAGCACCTAAACGAAGGGTTGCTCTTTCAATAGAACCAAGGCGGTCAAAGTCCCAGTCTGTTAAATTAGCAACAATGCTTTCATCAATTTTCTCGATATTATCCATAACACCCTTGAAAAGTTCAAGTGCAAAATCTCTTTGCTTGTTACGAATTTTTTTCTCTTCTAATATCTCATCTGAAAAATCAGAGATACTTTGGTTTCCTAAGTCATGTGCATATAAAAGACTGACAACGGCCATTCTGGCGTGATGACGTGTTGCCATTATGCATTGATCTCTGAATAAAGGTTTAACATCTCGATCACAGTAACCATAGCTTCGCCACCCTTGTTACCTGCCTTAGAACCTGCACGTTCAATTGCCTGCTCAATAGTATCAACCGTAAGTACACCAAAGGCTACAGGTTTACCATACTTCAGTGCCACAGACGCCACACCCTTAGTTGCTTCAGCAGAGATGTAATCAAAATGAGGCGTTGCTCCACGAATAACTGCTCCTAAACAACATACCGCGTCATACTTGCCTGAGGCAAGAGCTTTTTCTAAGGCCAATGGTATTTCAAAAGCACCTGGAACAAGAATAAGGTCTAAATCATCTGTATTTCCACCATGACGAACGTATGCATCTTCAGCACCTTCAACTAAACGGTCAGTAATAATGTGGTTAAAACGACCATTGATAATCGCAATTTTTTTACCGGCTTGAACTTGTAATTTACCTTCAACAATATTCATATTTTTCCTTTATATTTATCTTCTTTTTACTCATTCTATCGAGCTTAATTAACGTGATTATAACTAAGATACTTCTTTTATTTTCTGAAGCTTCACAACAAGCTTTTCCAGCTCATCCAGTTTTACCATATTTGGTCCATCTGAGAGGGCGATAGAAGGATCAAAATGTGTCTCGAAAAAGTAGCCATCCACACCAACAGCAGCAGCAGCTTTTGCAAGATAAGGAACCATTGATGAATCCCCACCTGTTTTTCCGCCTGCCGCGCCTGGCATCTGAACAGAGTGCGTTGCATCAAAGATTACTGGAGCAAAGTTTTTCATGACAACAAGTGAACGCATATCTACCACTAGGTTTCCATATCCAAACGTAGAACCACGTTCACACAGATATACCTTATGCTTTAAAGAGTTCTCATACGTCGCTTCATCACAACCACGGGTGTTTAATACTTTTAAAACAGGGTACTGCATATCAGCGGGCGCTAAAAACTGCCCTTTTTTAATGTTGATAATACAGTCTGTTTTCGCTGCCGCTACAAGAAGGTCTGTTTGTCTGCATAAAAAAGCAGGGATCTGAAGTACATCAACCACCTTTGAAACTGCCTCTACCTGAGCACTTTCGTGGATATCTGTCACGATCTTATAACCAAAGGTATCTTTGACCTTTTGCAAGATACGCATACCTTCTTCAACACCGGGACCTCTAAAACTCTCAAGTGAGGTGCGGTTTGCCTTATCAAAGCTCGCCTTGAAATAAAAGTCGATATCTGGATTTTCATGATAAGGCTTTAATGCCTCAGCAATCTTCATAATAATTTCTTCACTCTCAATAACACAAGGGCCAGCAAAAAGTACCATATATTTATCCTGTTTAATGTAATTTTACTCTTTAAAAAACGTGAACAGTTTCACCTTTTTTAAAGAGGTATCGTGATTATAGCTTATTTTTTAACAACAAGAATACCAGCGATAAAAATTGCCAGTATCCCAAGGCTAGTAAGCATGTTGGGAAGGCTGTCTCCGAGCAACAAGCCAATGATAATTGCAAAGACGATATTAGAATAAGAAACGGCTCCTACTACCCCTGCCTTAGTCTCTCCATAAGCCTTGGTCATATACATCTGCGCCATCGTTGCAAACAATCCCAAGCCCGCAATATAAAACCAGTCCATTCCTACAGGCATAATAAACTCTGCAAACACAAAGTCCAAGCCCTCAGCCTGAACATAAGGAGCTAAAACAAGTAGAACAAGAGGCCCAAGCGTTCCTGTAAGCATAAAAGACAGAACAATAGACTTAGTATCATAAAACTTTTTCAACTCTCTTACTGAGGTATACGCCAGGGCAGCCCCTACACCTGAAAAGATTCCAAGAAGATCTGTTTTTGTGAAGCTGAGTCCTTGAGGTTGAGTTATTAAAACAATACCTACAAAACCTATAAAAAGAGCAATCCAACCATACGCACTCATTTTTTCTTTTAAAAACACATAAGCAAAAAAAGCTGTAAAAACAGGAGCTGTTTTAGCGAAGGTCATGGCATCTGCCAGGGAAATATGAGCAATATTATAAAAAAAGGCCAAGAGGGCCACAAATCCCATAAACCCACGAAAAAAGAGTAAAAAAGGTTTTCCTCCAACTTGTTTTATAGGGTTTTTAAAGACCATAAAACCGATTAAAAACACACCAAAGACATTTCTGAAAAAAACGACCTCAAGCGAGCTCATGGAGCCACTAAGTTCCTTGGCAAAACCACCCATAATTGCGAACAAAAAAGAGGCAAAAAGCATGTATAACACGCCCTTGTCCATAGAAGATATTTTCTTTAACATTTAATTCCCGTCATTTAATGATAAAATTCTATCCATATACTATTAATTTTAAGGAAAAAAATGTTCAATATTATCTTTTGGGGAATTGTTATTTTCGTCTTATACCGCGTTTTTCAAAGCTATAAAAAATTTCAGAAAATCTACTACACCCGCGAACAGTTTCAAAACATGACGATTACCAAAGAGTCCATTGCCGCAAGTGAGCTAGGACTCTTTGTTGCCTTATGTGCCAAGGTTGCCAAGGCCGATGGACGTATTGATGAGCTTGAAGCAGAACTTATTGGAAATATGTTTAACGACATTTCTAAAATGTTCCCCCAGCCTGAAAAAGTCAAAGAGTACTTAAAAGAGATATTTTCTGAGGAAAAACAGCGTCCAAGAAATGTTGACACCCTTGTATCCAACCTTTATGTACTTATTCACACAGACAGAGCAAAACGCCAGATGATGATGAGCTTTTTAATCAATATCGCTTTTATAGATGGTAAGGTTACCTCAGCAGAAGAGAACCTTCTTACTAAAATCGCTGCCTTTTTACACTTCTCCGGTGCAGAGTTCGAGTCAATGATGGAGCAGTTTCGTTCGAGTTTTTCAGGTGTTCATACACACAGTAGTCTTGCTGAGGCTTACAGAACCTTAGATGCAAGTCCGGATGATGACCTCAAGGTTATAAAGAAAAAGTACCGAGCCTTAGTTAAAAAGTATCATCCTGACATTATGCAGGCTCAAGGCGCAGATGAACATTATATAGAAGATGCTATGAAGAAAACACAAAAGATCAATGAGGCTTACGAAACGGTAAAAAAAGAGAAGCAAAGCGGACTTTAGAAAGAGGCTAGCTCTAAAGCTTATTCCGCTGCTGATATTTTTCTATCTTTACCTTCATCTTGTTAAAATGGTCATACTTCAGGTGTATGGCTGTCAAACCCATATATAAAAAAGCCATCATACTCCACACAACGACTGCTTGTGTTGCTGAGTTTTTAAACATATACGAGATAAGCAGGTTTAACTGCACATAGTTTCCTACCCCTGAGATAGAGTATAAGAACAGATATATTGCTATCACACCTAAACTTGGATCTATCCATAATATAAAGGTCTTCATCTCATCTTCCAAGACAGGACGTAAATATTTGTATGACAAAAGAACAATCAGAGTAAAGAGTAAGAATTTAAAGACTAGAAATAGTCCCTTGTCCACAAACAAACGGCCTAAACTGGTCTTTTCATGTAAACCAAACAAGACATCAAAGATTAAAAATGAGAAGAGTAAGGTAATGGTAAAAGATTCTATAAGGTCTGTTGTTAAAGAGAAGAAGGTTATAAAAAGCAATACATGATAGCCAATCTTTTGATCCAGGCGGTTGCTAAAATAAAGCTGCGCAATACTATCGCGGCTTTGTATAAGTTTGTTTCCTAAAAAGGTCCAAAATATAAAAATCGAGACAAAGCCCCCAAGTGCTAAGATGATCAGACGCGCATTCATAGAAAAAAAGACCGAAGCTTTGACAAAAAGTAAGAAAAACCCACCAATAAGTAAAGGCGCCCCGATTAAAAAAACAGGCAGTTTGATATAAAACATGATGAGGCGTGAGGCATCAGGGTCTTTAATCAGAGCGCTGTAGGTCATAGAAAGCTTTTTGTTTGTAATGATAAGCCTTAAAGGATAGTACAACACCAAGGTTAAGATTAAAAACAATGTTGTTGTCAGATGACGTGTCGGCTCATAGGTATTAAAAAAGGTCAAAGAGATAAAGGCAATGGCCAAAAACAAAAATGAGAATGAGGCCAGTTTTTTACTGAAATTACTATTCATGATAAAATCATACTATAATTTCAAAAATGCCATTAAAATAAGGCACACATTTATTTGTGTTGCCTTTATTTAGATTTATATATTTGGAGCTTGTTTGGGTAACCTTTTTCTTGCAATTTTATCTATTTACATTTTTATTTTAGTAGGCTACTCCGCTAAACATATTTTTAAAGACAGACTGGATGAAAAGTCCTTTAACCTTCTGTCTGTATATTTTCTACAGGCCTTTTTGACCTTTTGGGGCCTTCTTCAACGCCCTATTGATACTGAACTTCTGCTTGCACCCTTTATCTACCTTGCCATCATTGCTATTGCACTCATCGTGACCTATTTCCTCGCCCATAGGCTTTTTACAGACAAAAAAGAGCAGTCTATCGCTACGGTTGCTGCCCTCATTGGAAATACCGGAAATCTGGGTATTCCCTTAGGTATTGCCATCTTTGGACCTGAGAGTATTCCTTTTACAACCCTTATTAACCTAATGAATATTTTTATTGTTTATACCTTGGGGGTCTTCTTTTATTCTCGTGGAGATTTTTCTGTCAAGGAGTCCATCAAAAATATCTTTAAACTTCCTGTACTTTGGTTTGCTACCTTAGCACTGAGTCTGAACTTTTATGAGGTGAACCTTCCTAAAGAGATAATGTCAGCCCTGCAAATGGGAGCTTACGCGAGTATAGTCATTCAGCTTATTATCTTAGGTATGTATCTACACGGGGTAAAGCTCAAAGCCTTAAATACAAGACTTTTACTGCATGTCAACAGCGTCAAGTTTTTACTGCTTCCGCTCATCGCATTTTTTCTCTTGCAACTTACCCCGCTCTCATCTATGATAAAAGGAATTATCTTTATAGAGATATTTATGCCTCTTGCTGTTACCAACGTAAACCTCGGTTCACTTTATAACTGCAGACCAAAAGACATCACCGCACTTATCTTTATCTCTTCGATACTGTTCTTAGGATTTAGTTTCTTGGCTCTTTATGCCATTACCAAACTATAAAAGGTCTTTGTGCTCGAACTCTATTTCTAATATCTCAGGTGAAAGCCCGATAATCCAATCAAAAGCAATAACATTTACATCCTCACCTGCTCTAACCAAATAAAAGTGTTTATTGTCTTGTATTAGTTCAGATGAGATAAGCTTGGTTTTCTCAACTTCAGCAGGACGCATCTTTAAAACAACATCTGCTTTTTTAAACATATGTTTATCATCTTCTTCAGTAGGATCAGCATATTCAACTCTATCCCCTTTTCGAATAAGCGCACGTTTTAAAAACTGTACATTTTCTAGAGTTTTTTTAAAGACTATGAGTGCCAGTACAAGTGTAAAGACTCCCACACCCCAATGAATAAGCGACAGAACAAGGGCTACGCTCAGGGCACTTAAAAGATAAAAAAAGAAAAACAGTGCTGTAAATTTCTCAAAGGCCATTACTCTTAGAACTATCAGGACACCCTTTAGCAGATACCAATAAGCTCGCAGATTATCCTTTAACACCCTAGTCTTCTTTCTTTGCTACAGACGCTTCTTGGATACAGTCTTTTTCCCAGAAAAACTCTATCCACTCTTTTGCCTCATGCACAGAAAAGTCTGGTTGGATAACAGCACTTGGCTTGTAAAACAAAGAAGCAATCTTAAACTGCACATCAGGAAAACATTTTTTTAAAAGGTCTAAAACCTCTTTGATGGTTTGACCACTGTCAATGATGTCATCTAATAGCAAGACTTTTTTAGCATCTTTTAACTCAGGGATATTAAATATCTCACAAGATACACCCTTTTGGTCTTTTTCGTACAGTATAGAGTTGATGGAGAACAGTCGTCTGTTATCCACCGCACAGGCGTAAGAGTGTCCAAGGGTCAAACCACCTCTCGCTACAGCAAGCAGAGTGTCTGCTTCATACTGCGAAGTCAGTTCAATCAGTTTTTTAGTATCTTTTACAAATTCTTCATAAGCATAATATTTCATAGGTATGATTGTATCCGAAATTGTGCTAAAATCCTTTAAAATTCACTTAGGGACATTCATGCAATCTTTTAAAGACCTCTTGGAGCAAAACTTTTTAGACAATACCGGGATGCAATGGCTTATATCTTTTGGTATTCTTCTGTTTTTCATCTTTTTACGTGCTCCTTTAGCTCGTTTTTTTATCTCTTTACTGCATAAGGCCAGTTCAAAAACTAAAAACACCTTAGATGATTCTATCATCACAGCTGTAGAGCCTCCCGTTCGTTTAGTCTTTGTTTTACTTGGTCTGTACGGAATGCTTGTTTCATTGACCTTACCTCCTCAAATAGATGAATTCAGTTCTCACTTTTTTCACTCCATGTTTGCCTTTACTATCTTTTGGTCTTTATACCGTATAGTAGATATCTTCTCAAACTTCCTTGCAGAGTATGAAGGAAAACTTGCCAGTCGCTTCTCGGCAGACCTTGCTCTTTTTCTTATCAAAGGTGTTAAGCTTGTCATCCTTGTTATGGGCTTTGTCATCGTTGTTCAAGAGTGGGGATATAACTTTACAGGATTTCTTGCTTCTCTTGGTCTTGGTGGTCTTGCCTTTGCCCTGGCAGCTAAGGACACCGCAGCAAACCTTTTTGGCTCACTGGTTATCTTTTCGGATAAGCCTTTTGATGTGGGAGACTGGATACAGACCCCTCATGTTGAAGGAACAGTAGAGAGCATAGGAATTCGATCAACGCGTGTACGTACCTTTGCCAAAGCACTGGTGGCGGTTCCAAATGCAAGCCTTGCTAACAGCCCTATAACCAACTGGTCACGTATGACTATGCGCCGTATTAAAATGACCATCGGCTTGACCTATGATACAGACTCCACACAGATGCAAAACATCTTGACACAAGTCAGAGAGATGTTGCAACGTGATCCTGATATCAATGATGGCACTATCTTAGTTAACTTTACAGACTTTCAAGACTCTGCTCTTGGTATTTTTTGTTACTTTTTCACCAATACTACCAACTGGCAGGAGTACCTGATGGTAAGAGAGAGAATGAATCTAAACATCATGAAAATCGTTGAAGACAACAAGGCAGGCTTTGCTTTCCCTTCACAATCTGTTTATATAGAGTCACTGCCTGACAATCCAAAACAATCTCTTTAAGAGATTGTCTCTTTAAAGAACAAACTTTATAAAAATTTGACTCTATGATATTTTTTGCTACAATGTATGCATATTTTTAATATTACATAAGGAGTTTTAATGAAAAATTTTGTTGGATCACTAGCTTTAGCGGCAATTTTAGCTGCAACATTTACAGGTTGTGGAGGCAAGGCTACACCTGAAGAGGAAACTTCATTTCGTTGTGAACAAGATGGTGTTCATGCGCCAAAGTGGACATGTATGCCTGACTCAGGAATGGAAGGGGCAATCACAGACCTTGGTTCTGCTCCATATAGTAAGCTAGGTGCTGGTTTCACTCGTAGAGAAGCTCTTGCAAATGCACGTTCTAATCTTGCTCAGCAAATTGAGGCTTTAGTTAAAGACAAGGTAGAAACATTTACACGTTCTACCGGTGTTGGCGGAAGAGAAGTTGCTGATAAAGTATCAACTCAAGTATCAAAACAAACGGCAAAAGTATCTCTTAAAGGTTCTAAACAACTTGAGTTCTGGCAGCATCCTACAAACAAAACGATGTATATCCTTGTTGGTATGAATGAGAATGCTATGAATGAAGAGATCAAAGCAAATGTTAAATCTTCATATAAAAACGATGAAGCACTGTGGCAACAATTTCAAGCAAAAAATGCACTTGAAAGCCTAGAAAAAGAGTTTCCTACAGACTAGCTCTTTTAGGGTGGTTCCCACCCTACTATCTCACAAGTTGTATCTATATCTAAGAACAAGACCTTGTTTTTATGTTTATATATTTGGGGGCCTGATGTATAGGATTTTCATCTCTTTGTTATTTGTTTTTGCCCTTATGGGCTGTAGCAGTAAAGTGCCTATTGTTGAACCGGCTTGGCTATACAAGCCAAGCCTCAATGGAAAGACTGGAGCAGTTGGCAGCTCAAAGCCACAGTTTAAAGGCAAGACTGTTCAAAGACGTGTTGCGATCTCACGTGCGCTGGATGAGCTTGCTCAACAAAGTGGTGTTGAAGTAGGCAATATCATCATGCGAAATGAAAAAAGTACAGCTACAGGTGCAATATCTTCGACAGAGGTCACCAGTACGCAAAAGACATCAGGTATTATGATCAATGCCCATATTGAAGAAATTTGGACTGATCCTAGAACTAAGGAGATGCATATATGGTTAGTAGCAGATTAGTCTTACTTCTCTCACCTCTACTGCTTCATGCTGAGAGTTTTGAAGACTTTAAACAGGTACAAGACAACAGTTTTAAACAAGAGAAGGTCAAGTTTATTGACTTTAAGAAACAAGAAGACCAAGCCTTTAAGTCACATCTGGAACAAGAGCGAAAAGCCATCTCAAGCTACCAAAAAAAGGTCAGATCCTTTTGGGCCCAAAGTGACTTAGAAGATGCAAAAAAACTCACAAACTACTCCAAAGACCTACAAACAAAAAGCCTTATTGATTTTGAAAAAAACCAGATTGTCATTTCTCAAATAGCCAAGCATAAAAAAGTCTCTAAACAAGAGTTGGTACAACAACTTAATAAGACACTTCAACTCAACAACCAAGAAGCCTTCAAGCAAAACAACCTAGAGCAAAACATCAATGCACTCACCCCTCACTCAAAATATATAAAAGAAGCCAAACTGGACAAACAGCCTCTTATACAAGTAGGTAATCAAAAAACAGCGATAAGTGCTCAAGATGTAGCGATGACAAAAAAAGGAGAGGTGTATGAAGTGCGATATACCTTGCCAAAAAACTCTACCTACAAACGTTCATACAATTATCTTGTCGCTGCTAAGTCAAATGCTGCGCGCTTTAACCTTGATGCCGAGATATTGCTAGCAATCATGCATTCTGAAAGCAGTTTCAATCCTATGGCAAGATCACATATCCCAGCCTTTGGTTTAATGCAAATCGTACCCAAATCAGCAGGGATAGACTCTTATAAGTTCTTATATAATAAACGCCGTCTGCTCTCGGCTTCTTATCTTTACAACACCAAAAACAATATAGAGATAGGATCAGCGTATTTTCATATACTCTACTACAAATACCTCTCTTCTATCAAAGACCCGCAGAGTCGTCTGTATTGTGCGATTGCCGGATATAACACAGGGGCAGGAAATGTAGCCTGGGCTTTTGTACGTTCATATAATATCAAAAAAGCTTCTAAAATCATCAATACAATGAATGCCGCACAGGTATACAAGCATCTTCAAAGACACCTTAAATATGATGAGCCTAAACACTATCTAAAACGTGTAAGTGAAAGAAGTATAAAATATAAAGAGCTTTATAGGTTATAATTACGTAATTACTTTACTGAAAGCACCCAAAAACTATGAAAAAACTCGCCATTATCGGTCGTCCAAATGTTGGAAAATCATCTCTTTTTAACCGTCTACTAAAAAAACGTGACGCGATCACATCTGATCAAGCAGGTACGACCAGAGATGTAAAAAAGCGTATCGCTAAGATCCTTGATAAAGAGGTTCAAATCCTTGACACAGGTGGTCTAGATAAGGGGTGTGAGCTTTTTGACAAGATCAAAGAAAAAGCCGTAAAAGCAGCTTATGAAGCGGACATCATCTTATATATGGTGGATGGAAAGACCATTGCCAATGATGAAGATAAGAAGTTCTTTTATGAACTTCAAGCCATGGGGAAATCCATCTGTTTAGTTGTAAATAAAATTGACAATGACAAGATGAAAGAGAAGTTATGGGACTATTATGAGTTTGGAACGGATACTATCTTTGGTATTTCAGTTGCGCATAACCGTAATACCATCAAACTTATAGAGTGGATTCATGAAGCCCTTCCAACTGATGAAGAAAGAAAAGAAGAGGAAGAGGAAGCCGCTAGACTGGCTCAACTTGAAAAAGAGAAAGAGTCATATGATTATAATCTTGAAGAGTATGATCCGGATGCTGAAGAAGAAGATGAGATAGATGAAGACCCAACTGTCTTTGAAGAAAATGACCAAACACGCTGGTACGACCCTGAGCGCCTAAACCAAGTCAAGGTTGCTATTATCGGGCGTGTAAATGTCGGCAAGTCATCTTTACTTAATGCCTTAGTGGGTGAAGACCGTTCAGTTGTCTCTTCTGTTGCAGGAACTACTATTGATCCTATTGATGAGTTAATTGAAGTGGGTGATAAACGCGTTACCTTTGTAGACACTGCCGGTCTTCGTCGTCGCGGCAAGATTGAAGGAATTGAAAAATACGCACTTAACCGTACCAAAGAGATGTTAAAAGATGCGGACGTGGCACTTTTAGTCCTTGATGCTTCTCAGCCTTTTAAGGACTTGGATGAAAAGATTGCAGGGCTTATTGATGATAACCGTTTAGGATGTATCATCGTACTTAACAAGTGGGATCTTACCGATAAAGATTTTGAAAAATTTTCTGAAAAGGTACGCTCTCGTTTTAAATTTTTACACTATGCTCCTATCTTAACTATCTCAGCCTTAACCAAACAGCGTGTTAATAAGATCATGGATATGATCTTGCAGATCAATGAGAACTATTCACAACGTATCGGGACATCTAAGCTTAACCGCGTAATTGAGTTAGCACAAAGACGTCACCACCTTCCTTCTGTTAAAGGTAAGACTATCCGTCTGTACTACGTTACACAATATGATATCCGTCCACCGCGAATTGCCCTTGTAATGAATCGTCCAGAAGGTCTACACTTTACTTACAGACGTTATCTAACCAACAAACTTCGTGAGGCCTTTAACTTTGAAGGAACGCCTGTACTTTTCCATGCAAGGTCTAAGAAACAGCGCACAACCATTGAAGATGAACCAAACTTCGTTGAAGATATGTTTGGCGGTACAAAAGCCGTGACCGAACAAGAGATGGAAGAGATGTATCAAGAGTTTGAAGATGGCGAAGGTGAATCAGAATTTGAAGATAATATGGAAAAAGATTCTAAAAGTAAAGATGATGTAGAAGAAGGGTTCGTCGATATAGATTAGCAAGGCAAATCTAATCTCTGAAACTTTTCACTCAGTGAAACCGCTTTCGCTAGTTTTGTCTCAGTATATTTTTCTAAAGGAATGTCTTAAATGATAAAAAACAGTTTGATAATTTCTTTAATTTCATTCTCCTCTTTTCTTCTATACCTACTTTATAAAGAACCATCTCAAACTGAAAAAGAAAAAACATCAATTGCCTTAGCAAACTACAATTCAACAATAGCTTTATATGCTCTAGATTTAAACAAAACAGATATAGCAAAAACAATGTTAGCCAATAATGCTATTTTTCTCGTACAAAACTACGATCCTAGTCTTTTCTCAAAAAGTCCTGTTTTAAGTTCTATTTGCGAGGATTGGAAAATACACCTTAAAAAAGCAGTCATCAAAGAGCTATCATCATATGAAAAAGTAGACCACAATTCCTCTAATTCAGAAGTTTATAGAAAGATCAGGTCTAATATGAAGCTATTGGACGAATGTAAAACCAAAAATTAATAGTATTAAAACTTTGAAGACACTATATTAAATTTAACGAATAAGGGAAAACAATGGCTGTTCGTATTACGGATGTATGTATTTCATGTGATGTATGTTTGGGTGAATGTCCAACAAGTTCTATAGTCAATGCTAAAGATAATCCCACAGATAACAATTATTATTATGTCGATCCTGCAACATGTACAGAATGCATAGGTGATGCTGATTCGCCACTTTGTCAGGCGGCTTGTCCCATTAGCGACTGTATCGTTTGGGATTTAGCCTTTGATCAATCAAACAAAAAGCATTTTGAGGGAAATGAACACTATGTTTTAGATAACAGTGCAAGTTATAACCAACCATCACATCCAGACGTCTCTATTGAGAATAGAATATCTGGAGATGTTGAGTGCATTATCAAATAAGAGTTAAAACGGTTTTACGATTACCATGGCTAAGATAAGAAGCATTAAAATTGTTGGCACCTCATTATAAAAACGAAAATACTTTCCACTTTTATGACACTCATCTGCTAATAACTTTTTATAAAAATGTCCCATTGAAAAGAAATAGATAATTAGGAAAAATACAAAGAGTAGTTTTGCATGTAACCATCCGCCACTTTGAAAAAGCTCAGGCTGTAAACCAATCATAGCAAGGCCTGTAATAAGCGTTGCCAAAAAGGCGGGTACACCTATGGCGTAATATATCTTTCGTTCCATTACCTTGAGGACTTTGATAAAGTCTTTGTTATCAATGTTTTCTGCGTGATATACAAACAGACGTGGCATATAAAAAAGCACCGCAAACCATGAGATAAGGGACGCCACATGAAACCATTTTATCCAGTCATAATATTCCATTAAAATTCCTCTAAAAATTATTATATAAACGACAACAGCAAAAGCTTCGATACTTTCTACTACTTCCATTGTTATCCTTACTAAGCCAGTATTATACGATATCTCGATAAAATGGCGAGTAAATCTCGCGATTTTATTGAGTAAAATAACTTAAATCGTTTCACTCTTGAAAATGCATAAATTTCAAAAGTGAATCGTACAGATATATATATTAAGGAATAAACTTTGAAAGTATTAGCAGGTATCCAACCCTCAGGTGATTTACATATAGGAAACTACTTCGGTTCTATTAAAAAGATGATAGACCGTCAAGAACAAGACAATGTCTATGCCTTTATCGCCAACTACCATGCCATGACGTCGGTTAAAGATGGAGAGCAACTTGCAAAGCTTACTATGCAAGCCGCAACAGACTTTTTAGCCCTGGGTATTAATCCTGAAAAGACTATGTTCTGGGTTCAGTCTGATGTTAAAGAGGTCTTAGAACTTTACTGGATACTTTCACAATTTACGTCTATGGGTCTGCTTGAACGTGCCCACTCATACAAAGACAAGGTAGCCAAGGGCTTAAATGCAAACCATTCTCTGTTTTCATATCCTGTCTTAATGGCCGCAGATATCATCCTTTTTGACACTGAGATCGTACCTGTTGGGAAAGACCAGATTCAGCACGTTGAGATGGCTAGAGATATCGCAACTAAGTTTAACAATGAGTATGGAGATAGTTTCACACTTCCTGAGCATCAAGTCGAAGCAGAGGTTGCTACGGTTCCTGGGATTGATGGAGCTAAGATGTCAAAGTCTTATGGAAATACTATCAATATCTTTGGTGAAGAGAAAAAGATTCAAAAAGTCATTAAAAAGATAGTGACCGACACAACACCGCTTGATGAACCAAAAGAGTTTGAGTCTTGCAATATCTACGCCCTTGCTAAGCTCTTTTTAGATGCTAATGGTCTTCAGGCCTTTGAAGAGCGATACAAAACGCCTGGGGAAGGATATGGACACTTCAAGCTCTACCTTCATGATGTTATGTGGGAATACTTTAGACCTTACAGAGAAAAACGAGAGTATTATGCAAACAATCAAGATGAAGTCCGAAATATCTTAAAAGCCGGGGCAGACAAAGCCCGCACAATCGCGCAAGAAAAAATGGAAATCATTCGTTCTAAAACAGGCATAACTTATTAATACCTAAAACTATAGGCTTAGCCTATGGCTCCACCCCTATTCCTAATCTTACTTTAGTACACTTCGACTTTCAAATCAAGGATAATAATATGTATAAAGTTACAGTACCTCAACAATGTGGTTGTTTTAGAAGAGCTGGTAAAGAAGCATTAAGTGTTTATGATGATAAAGACGTAGCACTAATGGAAGCAACAGAAATGGTAAATGAGATGAATGAAAGTTTTTGTCAAAAACATAAGTTTAATGTTGTTGAAGATGGAAATGATTTCGTAGTTTTAATGTCAGCAGGCCGCTAAAACATCAGCCTTAGATGATTAGTCTAAGGCAATCTTCTTTTCTACTATTAAATTCTTCTTACTCCAATTTTTCTCTTTCAAGTCAAGCAGTTTCACAAGCTCATCATTGACCAACTTATACCAGATAGACACGTTCACTTTCCGTGCTCCCTTAGGAATATCCACTGAAAAGGTCTTTGAACCCATAGCGGGAACCGACATCTCTTTGGTACTTTCAACAAAAAGATGCGGCACACTAGCCTTGCCTCTTTTATTACTATAATGCGAGGTCAGTGATAGTGACTGTCTTGGGCGTTTTTTCATTCCAAAATAATCCACATCAATAACAACTTCACGTCCACCATACCCCGAAGGTATATTATGAGGATTAGGATTCTTGAGTATGATCTTTAGTTTATCACCTTTTCTTTTCAGAGAGAGTTTCAGTGAGTTTTTAATCATCCTTGCCGTATGTGCCCCTTCAAATCTATGACGACGGATAAGCCTCTGTTTAGGTTTTCCATTTTCTATACTTAGATTGGAAGCGACACCCATCTCTCTCTCACTCATATGACAATCCACACAAAGTTTCGCATCCTTGACCTTTTTGTACTCTTCCTCCATATTACTAAAGACAATCCCCTCTGTTGTTCTTTTATTCGCATGACAGACAAAGCAGAGTTTATTAGGGTCTTCGCTCATAAAATCACGTTCATAGGTCTTATGATAAGGAGACTTAGCATCATCATATGGCCCACTCATCACACCGGCCTCCATCCACTCTATTCTATTTACACCGCGAACAGATTGTGGCTTTTTATCATGTATCTTATCAATGTTATGACAGACCGCACAGTTGATACCTTCATTTAAGTCACTACTGTTCACCGCTTCACTCACCCTACTCTTAAGTCCCATGACTGAAGCTATCTCATCATCAATAGTCGTAGACGTTATCGAGATACGGGGGTTATGACAGGTGGCACATTCAACCTTCAAAGTCTCAAGGTTTTTAGAACGCATTTTTCGTCCCATATACTTTAAAGTCTTACGGTAATACTCATCATTTTTAAAATGTGACTTTGCATGCCAAGAGTCTTTCCAGTCTTCAACCATATGCCTATGGCAGGCTATACACTTTTGACTTTTTGAATACATCTTGTCCAGTGCTACAGGCTCCCCGGCAAATATTGACACTAACATAAATATAACTAATATTAAAACTCTCATCTCTGCCCCTTAATCTATCTATGCATTGTAGCATAATCATATTTCCATTATAAGAGTTTTTAATTTTTAATGTTATTTTATATGAAAAGTAAAATCGAGACTATTTTGATTTTTGAGAGTTAAAGAAGTTTGTCTTTATAGGTTGAACTTACCATCGAGGTGATGGTTTTATTTGTATCTAACGATGTAAATCGAGCCAGACCATAAGTCCCTTCTGCGCATGCAGACGGTTTTCAGCTTCTTCAAAGATCAGACTTCGTGGACCTTCTAGAAGCTCTTCACTGACTTCTTGTCCTCTATAAGCCGGTAAACAATGTAAGAAAATAGCATCTTTTTGACCTAAGTCCATCATCTTATCATCCACCATATAACCGGCAAAAGCTTTTTGACGCTCTTCTTTTTCATCTTCTTGACCCATGGAAGCCCATGTATCTGTTGTCACTACGCTAGCGCCTTTAACAGCTTCATTTGGATCGTTTGTCACGCTGATCTTTCCACCACTGCTTTTACAAAACTCTAAAGCTTCTTTCATAACAGTTTCATTTACCTCATACCCCTTAGGCGTAGCGATACGAAGTTCAAACCCCAGTTTAGAAGCTAACATCATCCATGAATGTGTCATATTGTTCCCATCACCTATATACGCGACGACTGGCTCTGAATCTTTTCCATGTTCTATCATGGTCATATAATCTGCAAGAAGCTGTACAGGATGATAAGAATCTGTCAGACCATTGATTACAGGTACAGATGAAAACGAAGCAAACTCTTCAAGTCTAGTATGCTCAAAGGTTCGAATCATAATCATGTCTGTCATTGATGAGATAACACGCGCTGTATCTTTTACCGGTTCACCACGTCCAAGCTGAATATCTTTATTAGATAAGAACAGGCCATGCCCTCCTAGTTGGAAGATGCCTGATTCAAAACTCACACGGGTACGTGTTGAACTTTTTTCAAATATCATTGAAAGGGTTTGTCCATGCAAGTAGGGAGGCTGAGCCTTTGCCTTAAACTCTTTTTTTATCTTCAAGCCTAATTCAACAATCTCTAAGATCTCTTCTTTTGTGTAATCTTTCAGTGTTAAAAAATGTCTCATTATTTCTCTTTTAATTTTTGTATTTCGTCACAACTCATAACCTGTCCAATATAAAAACCTTGAACATACTCTATACCTATCTCTTTGACTATCTCATACAAGGCATTTCTACTGACATATTCAGCAATCACCTCAATACCCAGATTAGATGCAAAGTTATAAATACCTTCAACGACTTGACGGTCTTGCTTATTTTTATCTATTTTCTCGATTAAAGAGCCATCGATCTTAATATAATCAGGTTTTATCTGCGTTAAGTAGGCAAAGTTTGAATACCCCGTTCCAAAATCATCAATAGCGATCTTGAAACCAGTGCGTTTAAGTTCATGAATGATCATCATGTAATTATCTTTAAGCAGCTCTTCTGACTCTACCAACTCTATAACTATAGCTTGTGGTGAAACATGATACTTAGCAGCCTTTGCAATAAGGTAGTCTACCATATCTTCATCCAAATCGTCTTTTGTCATATTGATAGAAAGATCGATCTGGCATTTCTCATACGACTGAAAACTTTGATCAATAATAAGCTTTGTTAAATCTTTTTCATGCCCCGAGTTTTGCAGGACTCCTAAAAACTCTGCCGGAGAGATCATCAATTCCTGGTCTTTGTCATACATACGAATAAGTACTTCATACTTAACCATCTTTTGTGTCTTAGCACAGGCAATAGGCTGAAAATGCACAGCAAAATGACCATCTGTAAAGGCTGCTGCAATCTTTTTAACCCATTCCAAGTTAGCCTTATGACGTTTTTCCAAAAGAGCATTTTCATCATAATAAGCAAAACGTTTGTGCGATTTAATAGCATAACGTGAGGCGATCTCTGCACGTGAAAGTAAAGAAGCTTGGGAATGTTCTGTATCAGAGTTAGCAATACCAAAAGTAAAAGACAGAGGCATATCAATACCATCATGTTCGATAATATAGATCTCTTTTAATTTGGCAATAAGAAGATTAATATACTGTCCGTGAGAACAGACAAGAGCAAACTCGTCTGATCCCATTCTGAACACAGAAGTCTCAAGTAATTGATCAGAACTGATAGAACCGGCAATTTCTTGAAGTATCTGCGCTGTCTCTATAAGGTAAATATCTCCTACGTCTTGCCCAAAACTATCATTGATATGCGAGAAGTTATGTATATCAATATAAATGACTGTAAACTTATGCCCTGCAAGTTGCATCTCAGCCATCTCGTCTAAAAGCCTATTTCGGTTAGGTATATCTGTCAGCTGATCTGTTTCATAAGTACTTTTAATGATTTTGATCTGCTCATTAATCTTTTGATTAAAGTCAAAAAGTGTTTTGTAAATCGTTCCTAACTCTGAACTTGACTGCATTAAAAGAATCTGATCACGTCGTGTTGGTGCTTCTTTGTCTTTTAAAAAGTTTAATAGCGTACGCAAAGACTGCTTAATATCCCAAAAAATAAACCAGGCGATTACAAATGCAATCATCAGCGGTAAAAACAACAGTCCCAGATTTCGATTAAACTCACTTTCTTCTGCTTCTATTTGTGAGACTATTTTTGCTTTTACAAGGCCGCTGTTTAATGTCTCAACATTTTTAACGTTTTCCATATAGGTATCATAATATCCCAGCCAAACGCCAATATCAATGCCTGTGACCTTCTTGCCGACCTGAGACTTTAACTCTTCTAGCATCTGGTTAAGATGAATAAAAGAGGAACTGGCATAAATCTTATAATACGAATTGATAACCGAAGGTTCTGCAAAGGTTTTGAACCTGTCTAAATAGGTTTGAGACTTTGCATCTTGGGTTGTGATAAGGTCATACCACAGCTGATCAAACTCTTCTTCTCTTCCCACTGCCACCTGTACGAGAGCTTGCTGTAAGGCGGTATACTCAATAGCTGAGATAAGATTAAAATAAGCATTGAAATCGTTCGATTCGATACGAACTGTCATCAAAGCAATCAAATCAAGAAAATGCTTGATCAAAGAATCCGTATAATACCGAACTATCTCATCACCCTCTATCTCTTTACCATCTACTTCTTTACGGATCTTATGAAGCGTTGAAATCTCATTTGTCAGCAAGATTATTTTATCATTGATCTTTTGACTAGGAATATCTTCAAGTTTTTTTCTGCATGATGAGAACTGCTTTAAAAGCCTGTCTGTCTGTAAACGGACGTCTTCTAAGCGTTTAGTATCTTGTCCGTGTTCAGCAATCGCGACAGAATATGTACGCTCTTTTTGCAACGAGAAAAGTATGGTATTGACTTTTTGAGCAGTTTCAAAAGAAAAAAGGACATTCTCTGTTTTGGAGTTTTCCCCCAGAGTGCTTTCTAAGTAAGAAATATTCCAAAAAAGTACCCCCGAGATCAAAAAGACAATTAAAAATGCGACTTTTATCTTAACACTGAAGCGAATAAGAAAATAAAGTATAAATCTGATCATTTAACTACTTCTGTAAAAGTTTTGCGACTTCTTTAGCGTGGTAAGAGATAATTATATTAGCTCCCGCGCGCTTAAAAGCTATCATTGTTTCCATTAGAACACGGTCATAATCAATAAGGCCTTCACGCCCTGCAAACTTAAGCATAGCGTACTCCCCACTCACATTATACACAGCCATCGGTCTAGACGTGTTCTCTTTTATGTCACGGATTATATCTAAATAGGCAAGGGCTGGTTTTACCATTAAGATATCTGCCCCCTGAGCCTCATCTTCTATACTCTCAGCAATGGCTTCCATTCTATTGGCAGGGTCCATCTGATACGTACTTCTGTTTCCAAACGAAGGTACTGACTCTGCTACATCTCTAAACGGACCATAATACCCACTGGAAAACTTTGTCGAATAGGCCATAATAGGAAGATCATTATACCCCCCTTCATCTAAGGCTGTTCGCAGTGTCTCAATAATACCGTCCATCATACCTGAAGGTGCTATCATATCCGCACCTGCCTTGGCATGGACAAGAGCCTGCTTTCCTGAAAGCTCAAGAGTAGAATCATTATCTACCGTTTCTCTGTCCATATCTAAGATACCACAATGTCCATGGTCTGTATACTCACAAAAGCACAGGTCTGTCACAATAAACATATCCGGATGTGCAGCCTTGATCTCTCTTACGGCCTTGGCGATGATCCCATGTTCACACAGTGCGTCAGAACCAACAGAGTCTTTAACATCTGGAATACCAAAAAGGATGATAGAGTACAGACCTAAAGACTTCAGCGTGTCACACTCTTGGACAGCCTCATCTATACTCATCTGAAAGACACCCGGCATAGAAGACACCTCAGTTTTGATGCCCTCCCCAGGACGTACAAAAAGTGGGTAAATAAAGTCATCCGTAGATACCTGTGTTTCTCTTACTAAATTTTGAAGTTTTGAATTTATACGTAAACGGCGGAAACGATGGAACATATACAAGCCTTGATAAATCTCACATTTATGAGATTAAAAAATGATATAATCTAGTTAAAATTTAAATAAGACCTATTCTATCAAATCAATATACAAAAAGCAGTTAAACATGAAACTAGAGATATCAGAAGTTGCCAATCTACCCACTAAACACGGAACTTTCAAGATTCAAGCCTTTAAGGAACACCATAAAGAACATTTAGTAATTTTCACCGATGAACTCCCGGACACTCCCATCGTTCGTGTACACTCTGAGTGCTTAACCGGGGATGCACTTGGGTCTTTAAAGTGTGATTGCGGAGATCAGCTAGATATAGCTCTTCAAACTATTGCTGAAAAGGGCGGGATGGTCTTATACCTTCGTCAAGAAGGAAGAAATATCGGTCTTTTAAACAAGGTCAATGCCTACGCTCTTCAGGACAGAGGTTTTGATACCGTAGCGGCCAATCATCAGTTAGGCTTTCCTGCTGACGCTCGTTCGTATGAGATAGTGCATGACATCTTAAAGTACTACCATGTAGACAAGATCAAACTACTCACAAACAACCCTGAAAAGATCAAGTCGCTTCAGGCCATAGAGATCGTAGAAAGACTTCCTATCCATGTTACAACAAACAAATATAACGAAGAGTATCTACAGGTAAAAAAAGATCAGATGGGGCATCTTCTTTAAGAACTTCCATCTTCCACACTCCAGCTATATAAATTCTCCTATAAGTATCTATAAAAAATCACTGAATATAAAAGTATCGATATTGTTTGCTAAAAGATTTTAGAAAGGTGTTTTTGGAAAGGTTTTAGAGAAAAGAGAAGTCTTGCCAAAAGGCAAGACTAAAAGACTTAAAACTTCTTAGAAGTTGTAAGTTAAGTAAATTTGTAAAGTCGTATATTCTTCATCTGTAGATGCAGCATCTGTATAGTCAATTTCATCCCATAGTAGTGCTACAGAAGTATCAAGTGGACCATAAGATTTAGACACTGTGAACGCAATCTCATTCACTTCTCTATTATCTGCTGCTCCTTTTGCATCAACATCAGAGTTCCAATACCCTAGATAAAGATCGTACCCTTCTCCAACAGTCGTCTCTGCAGAGATTGAAAATGTGTCAGCACCCGTAGCACTTACAGTACCGTACCACCACCACATCTCAGTGTATAGTTGTGTCTGACCACCGTTACCTGTACCTGTTGCAAGGTTAGCAACACCAATTGCACCTTCATCATCAACAGAAGAGAAAGCAGCTTTAACTGTAACAACATCTTTCATTGCATAACCTAACATAGCACCATAAGCTGTATCGTTATCAGTGTTCGCACCAAAGTTTTTATCAGTATCAATATCAACATATTGAACACCCGCTAAGATACCTTCCATATCAAGATCAGCTTGTAACCAATATGCTTGTGCAAGACTTGGCACTTCATAATACCACGCTTTCGCAGTCAATGGTTCAAAAGAGTTGTTGATAGCACCCAAAGCATACGCACCATTTTTTGCAAATGTACTAAACTTGCCATCAACAGCCGTTACATAACCGATATTCCCCGCGTTGTATGAAAATGGAGCAGTACCACCTCCTAAAGCATCTTGTGGGTCAGTTACAGTAATTGTATTCGTTCCACGGTCATCAGCGATACCATTAGATTTTCCAATCCATGCAGCGATTAAAGTCGTATCAGGGATATCTTGATTCATAAGAACCGCAGCTTCAAAAGTGTTGTCAGTAATCGACCAAGTCTCTGTAAACGCAAGTGGTGTATCAAGTGCCTGACGACCAACCTTTGCCGTTGTCTTACCCGCAGTACCCGCAATCCACGCTTCAGAGAACCATGAAGCATCGTCTACATCTACATTAGACTTTAAATCAGGATGAACACCTTTCGCAGGATTAAACGAAGAACCTCCATCAGATGCACCGTGAGCACCTGACCAAACACCAGAAACAAGGTTGTTTTCCAAACCAAGTGTAGAGACTGCATTAAATGTCGCACCTGCAGAGATACCTTCGCTTAAATCAGCTGTAACACCTAATTGAAGAGCGATATCTGCGCCACTTGCGTCCTTGTCAAACATATCAGGAGCACCAGCTGCATCACTGTCAACTGTCTCATAATAAAGCTTTGCATTACCATTTACTTTTACATTATCGATCGCATACGCATTTGCACCTAGTAAGAGTGCCGCTACTAAACTCATTTTTGCTAATTTCATTCATTCTCCTTAAATTAAACTTGATAAATTTTATTAACGTATCAAGGTTTATCAACAACAATTCTAGCACACTTTTCTTAAAGATTTCTATAATCTTATAATAATTATCATATTTCAGACTTTAATAAAACACCGTACAAATAGGCATTTTAGAGGGCACCAGAATAACAGTATCATTTAAACATTACACAACAATCATAAAAACTGCACAAAAATAAACTAACAATAAATTCAGTTTCAATAGCCAATCTCACTTATACACTCTATCTTCACTTGATGAGTAACTTTACTGACCTTGTTTTATACTATATAAGAACTTTGTTTTTTTAATTATTCTAGAGACAATATTAGCTTGATCTATATATTAACATTGTAGTTATTTAATCAAAAGTAAAAATAGCATATGAAGCCTGTTTAAATTTATAATTATATTTTTGCTATACTGCTAAAAATCCAAGGAAACACATGAACACTAGCTTTAAATTATCAGCCTTGCTTTTAAGTACCTCTCTTTTTTTAGGCTGCAGCGGTAAGTCATTCTCGCTTCAATCCTACGCAGATGAGTACTTTAATGAAGCCAATCAGACGACGACGAATAAGAAAAACGAGAATATAGAAGTGACTAAAGAACCCAATGCCGCTATCAAAAGCGGACCAGGTTCAGATATCGCCTGGTCTAGCACTTATAAGCAGGACAAAAAGTTGCAAGGTCAAGGTTCTATGCAAAAAGGTCTAGATACATGGACAAAAGAGGAATGGGAGCCTGCTTTTGAGGGTGATGTCAACCAGACCCAAAAAGATAAAGAGGCCAATGAACATTTTACTCTGCAGCATTATTATGATAAAAGTCAAAAGTATTTAGACATAAAAGAGAAAGAGAATGAAGGCAAACCCAAAGAACCTTCGCATTATGAAAAGATGAAAAGCCTCCCGGTTATCGGAGAGTAGATAAACTAAACACAAAGTAGCTTAAGGCTACTTTTTCATATCCCAAGAAAGTACTGTTTTACCCTCTTCATCTTTTTCTACTGCAGCCATACCCATTACATTGTAACCCGAATCAACATAATGGACTTCACCTGTCACACCTGAAGCAAGATCAGACAGAAGATACATAGAAGAGTTTCCTACTTGATCGATCGTCACGTTCTTTTTCAGTGGTGCATTAAACTCATTCCAGTTTAGGATCTGTTTGAAGTCACCAATACCAGCTGCCGCAAGTGTTTTGATAGGGCCAGCTGAAATAGCATTAACACGGCGACCCGTTGGACCCATATCAACCGCCATATAACGAACCGTTGCTTCAAGTGCTGCCTTTGCCACACCCATTACATTATAGTTGGCAACGTATTTTGGTCCTCCAAGGTATGAAAGCGTTAAGATAGACGCATCTTCACTAAGAACCGGTGTTAAACGGTTTGTCAGATCAATAAGTGAGTACACAGATACATCCAGAGCGATTTGAAAGGCAGACTTCGTTGTTTTCATAAAAGGCTCAGACAGAGCCTCTTTTGGAGCAAAGGCAACTGAATGAACTAAAAAGTCGATCTTGCCAAAGTCTTTTTCAATAAGACCGGCAATCGCGTCCATATCTGTCTCATCACCAACATCAAGTTTATACACCTTATCTGAGCCAAACTCAGCTGCAATCGGTTCAACACGCTTTTTAAGCGCATCATTAAGATAAGTAAATCCCATCTCTGCACCCTGAGCTGCACATGCTTTTGCAATGCCGTATGCGATTGACTTGTTATTTGCCAGGCCTACAATAAGACCTTTTTTACCCTTCATTATCATTCTCGTCTCCATAATTAATTTATCTTAGTTTTTGTGTTGTAAAAGTATAACAGTTTGTGAAAAATCGGACTCCCTCGGTGGTCCCATGGACATCACCTATGATTCCAACCCTATAACTGAGAAGAAATTCTCATTGACTTAACGGGTTTCATCTGCGATCTTGATCATTTCACAAAAATTCCCTGCATATAAAGATGCACCACCTACAAGTACACCATCCACATTATCAATAGACACTATCTCTTTCATATTTGTTACTTTTACCGAACCACCATATAAAAGGGCCTTGGATGTCTTGGCTCTTAACTTGGCATGTATAGATCTTATATCTTCACTGCTTGGTACCAGCCCAGTGCCAATAGCCCAAACAGGCTCATAAGCAACGACTAGGTTTGCATACTCCATATCAATACCTACAAGTTGTGTATCAATATACGCCATTAAAGCAGCTTCACCGGCTTCTCTTGTCTCAAGTTTTTCACCAATGCAGTAAACGATTTGAAAGCCAAGAGATTGAAAGTAATTAAACTTTTTGGCGATCTCTTCTTGTGACTCCCCTAAAACATGTCGGCGTTCAGAGTGACCAATAAGAATGGTATTGATGCCAAACTCTTTAAGTTGCTCTAGACCAACCTCACCTGTGAAGGCACCGTTTTCTACTGCGTACGCATTTTGTGCACCTTGAGTAGCACCCTGACCAAAATTATCATGAGCCGTTAAAGGTGGGAAGACCATCACTTCAGACTTAATACTCTCAGAACGAATAAAGCCATTTACTTCATCCATATAATCACGTGTTTGTGAACGCGTCTTATTCGTTTTGAAGTTTGCCGCAACGATCATTAGTCTTGCTCCGAAGCTACTAAAGGAGCCACGCCTGGAAGGACCTTACCTTCAAGAAGCTCTAAAGATGCTCCACCACCCGTAGAGATAAAGGTCATCTCCTCATCTATGCCAATGCGTTGAACAAGATCAGCAGTATCACCGCCACCTACAACGGTTGTTGCATAAGTATCTGCGATGTAATGAGCAATCTTGTTTGAACCGCGAGAAAATTTTTCCATCTCATACACACCCATTGGGCCGTTCCAAAGTATCGTCTGACCATCTGCGAGAGCCTCACGAAAAAGTCTAACGGTAGCGGGTCCAATGTCTAGACCCATCCAACCTTGAGGAATCTCTTGGGCTGTTGTTATCTTTGTGACTGAATCAGCAGAAAAAGTTTGCGCTGCTACAACATCGACTGGAAGATATAGCTTTACACCACGTTGTTTTGCTTCTTCCATAATACGAATCGCATCATCAATCAGGTCATCTTCTACTAAAGAGTTACCAACATCATAACCCTGTGCCTTTAAAAAAGTAAAAGCCATTCCCCCGCCGATAATCATCTTATCAACCTTAGGAAGAAGATTAGAAAGTGCCTCCAGTTTTCCAGAAACCTTTGAGCCGCCGACTACAGAGATAAATGGACGTACAGGACGCTTGATAAGTGCACCAAAAAACTTGATCTCTTTTTGGAGTAAAAAGCCAGCTGCCCTTGTTTTTTCGTCAAAGAACTTTGTAATACCTTCAACCGAGGCATGGGCACGGTGAGATACGCCAAAGGCATCATTGACATAAACATCTGCCATATCCGCCAAGGCCTTGGAGATGGCCTCATCATTTTTTGTCTCGCCTTTTTCAAAACGCAGGTTTTCCAAAAGAACAACATCGCAACATTTCATTGCAGCCACTTTAGCAACCGCATCTTCTCCCACTACATCTTTAGTTAATGTAACTTCTCTTTGAAGAAGTTGGTGAAGTCTTCTTTGAACGGGAGCCAAAGAGTACTTCTCAGAAAATTCACCTTCAGGACGACCCAGGTGTGAGGCTAAAATAATGGCGCAGTCTTGGTCTAAACAGTAGTTGATTGTAGAGATCGCAGAACGTATACGTCTATCATCAGTGATATTTCCATATTCATCCATAGGCACATTAAAGTCACAACGGATAAAAACTTTTTTACCCTTGAAGTCTAAGTCTTTGATTGAGTGAAGTTGCATTATTTTCCCTTTAAAGCAGGCACCCTCTATGGGTGCAAAATTATTATATTATTTTGAAATATGTAGAGCCATGTCTACTAAACGTGAAGAGTATCCCCACTCATTGTCATACCATGAAAGTACTTTTACAAGGTTATCATCAATGACTTGAATTGTATCCATTACAACCACGCTACTTAGGCTCTCGCCTACAAAGTCTTGAGACACTCTATACTCTTCATCCACACCAAGTATGCCCTTATGTGAGCCTTCACTTGCTGTTTTAAAGACTTCTTTTAGCATTTCTAAGGTCACATCTTTATTCAGTGTCACTGTTAAGTCCACCATAGACACATCTGCTGTTGGTACTCTGATCGCCTGACCGTTTAGCTTACCAGCGAGGTTTGGAAGGACCTTTGCAATAGCCTTGGCTGCTCCTGTTGTCGTGGGAACAAGGTTAGTCGCACCAGAGCGTCCCTTTCTAGGATCTTTTTTATGTTTACCATCTAGAATTGGCTGTGAAGAAGTATAAGAGTGGATCGTTGTCATCAAACCATTTTTGATTCCAAAGGCATCATCAAGAACTTTTGCAACCGGGGCAAGACCATTAGTTGTACATGAGGCATTTGATACGATACGTTGACCTGCATAATCATTTTCATTTGCACCTAAGACAAAGGTAGGTGTATCATCTTTTGCCGGCGCTGAAAAAAGTACTTTTTTAATCCCATTATCTAAATAAGCTTGTGCACTCTCTTGCGTTAAAAAGGCACCCGTACATTCAAGAACCATATCAGCACCTGCTGCTACAAAATCAATCTTTGCCGGATCACGTTCAGATAAGATCTTAGCGCGCTCGCTTCCTATACAAAGATAACCATCTTCAACTTTAACATCATTACGTGTACCATGCACTGAATCATATTTTAAATTATATGCAATCATATCGTCTGTACCGCTAGCGTTAACCGCTACGAGTTCAATATCATCTCTATCAGCGACAATACGTGCTACACAACGACCAATACGTCCCAATCCGTTAATTGCAATTTTTAATGCCATAATTTATCCTAGTTTGAGTTCCCTATCTTTGGTATAGAGAATATTGATAAAATAATACCAAATTTTAGTTATAATTCGTATAAAATTTGGTGAAGATGAGAAAAGCAATCTTTGGCGGAAGCTTCGATCCCCCACATAGTGGACATTTGGAGATAATACAACAAACAATAATATCTCTTAATATAGACGAACTGATTGTTGTTCCGGCCTTTTTGAATCCCTTTAAATCTAAATACAAAGCACCCTGCGAAATGCGCTTAAAATGGCTTAAGGCTATGACTGTAAACATGCCCTTGGTCAAGGTCAGTTCTTTCGAGATTGATCAAAATAGACCCGTGCCCAGTATAGAGACCGTAAAACATTTCAAAGATGAAGATGAGACTTATTTTATCATTGGTGCTGACAATTTAGAGGCACTTCCTTCATGGAAGAGCTTTGAAGAATTAGACAAAATGGTAACCTGGGTTGTTGCTTCAAGAGACAATATCAAGATACCTGAAAGCTTTATAAGCTTAGATGTCAACCAAGACATCTCGGCAACACAGCTTAGAGAGAGTATTGATGAGGCTTATTTGGATAAAAATGTTGCAAAAGAGATCATAGACTTTTATCAAGAACCAATTAAATAAGGAATCCTATTATGGAAAAACGTTTAGAAAAAATCTCTGTTTGTTTAGATAAAAACAAGGCAGAATCAATTGAAATTTTCAACCTCACAGATAAAGACTACTTTGTAGACCAGGTCGTTATCGCTACCTCGTTAAATGCAAAACATACTGAAGCGCTCTTAAACTACTTAAAAAATGAGCTTAAACCTGAAGAGACTTTTTTAGGTACAGATGTATCAGATGAGTGGGTTGTTGCAGACTTGGGTGATATCCTGATTCATATCATGACACCAGAATACCGTGTAAAATACAACATGGAAGAGTTTTTAGGTGAAGTAGCCGCTAATAAAGAGGACTAAACTGTAAACAGCATCAGGCTGTTTATAAACACACTTTTCTATGACAGTACCGTCAACTTTCCAACCTTCTCATCTATATTATTCACACTTTGAGTCCGCATACTTTTATCTACTAAAAAAGCACCCATATTATACTTTTCACAAAGTACTTGAATATCCTCTTTACTCATCTGAAAAAGGGCTGTGTTTAAAGCATCCATACGCCCTGCATCGAGTGAATTTGATATAAGGGTAAGGCTGCTGAAAAGATTGACACTTTCTGCGCTTGTGGGGTCTAATATATGGTTATGAGAAGGGTCTTTAATATAACGTTCATAATCTCCGCTACTGGTTACTAAGGTATCTCTATTTTGCGTTGTCACTTGAGCATGCAAACGGTTTTCTCTTGGATGCTGGACCCCTACATGCCAAACCTTTCCATAAGTATAGATTTCACCTCCCACAGAGACAAGAGCTTCTTTAACACCTTTTTCTTTAAGAAAAGATATTATTTTATCTGCCGCGTAACCTTTTCCAATCCCGCCAAGATCAAGAGCCATACCCTCTTTTTTCAGGTACACACCTTCATCATCTACCTCTATATCTTTATAGTTTACAAAGCCTTGCAAACGTTTTTTCTCTGCCTTGGATAATAGCTTCTCTTTGTCTGTACCAAAACCATACCCTTTTTGCGTCAAGGCACCAATACTAGGATCAAACTTTCCCTTTGTTGCCTCGGCAATCTCGAGTGCTACTTTTAGAATATCCAGTGTTAAAGCGGAACATTTGACCTTATGCTTACCTGCATTTTTATTAATACGAGAAAGTTCAGAATCATCTTGATAAGCAGAAAGTTTTTTTTCGATGTCATGAGCAATATTTGCTGCATCTAAGAGAAGCTTTTCAGAAGCCTTGGCTTTGATAAGAAGGTGAGAAGACATCACCTTCGTTTCATAGCTACGTAGTTTTTGAAAAAGATTAAAAATCATAAGTTAAAGCAAAGGTTACCATTTCCGCTTCTATCTTAGAGGCACCATACCAATTTTTAATATATGCATTATCATCAGTTGTATAGTAATCATATGAGATTTGAAGGGCAATCGCCTCATCTTCAAAAAAGCCTGGCTTGTAATGAAGACTCGCACCTATGGTTATCGTGTCAAACTCGCTAAACTTGTAATCACTTACTATATAGTCATCATCTACACTATAATTATCCAGACCTTTTGCAAACGCTGCTGCGTCTTGCATATAGTAGCGACCTCTCGCGCCTAGAGTCAGGTTTTCCATCACATCATAAAAAACATTTCCTTCCAACGTATGCGATGTAATCTCCCAGTCATCTTCGTAATAACGATAATTGACATGAACTGAGGTTGCTTCCGCCGGACTTGTCACATATTGTACCGCGAGCGCTGTTGACGTTCTAGTGTCAGGATAACGATCAAACTGGGCAAAATCATCTCCAATAAGATAGTGATACGGAGAAGACAAGAAGCCATCTTGTACAATATACGATCCTCTAAATTGTAAATAAGAGCTATCATCTAATAACTGCATAACAGACGCATTAATCTGTCTTTGTGTCTTACTGTCTTCATCTAAGGCTCTATTGATAATGGGTTCCCACTTAGCTGTCTCGTAAGAGCCGCCCAAAGAGAGCACCGTATTGGCATCATTAAAACCACTAGATATTTCCATAAAACCAGCAGCTGTTTCATAATCTACCTCGTTTGAATAATACATCCCGAAGTTCCATACAAGGTCATCCTCTTCATAAGTAAAAGAGACTGTAGGCGCAACACGAAGATCATCAAAACCAGCTCTGCCTGAAGCACCAGAAACTGCGTCCATAATAACCGTATCCGTAACATTTCCATTACCACGGCGCATACTAGCCGCTGAGATGGCATCGGCTTGAAAAGAGGCAGTCATCCCCCATTTTTCGTTCAATCGTCTTTGAAGACTGATGAAAGGTGACTTGACTTCTACCCCGACATTATCTGAATAATATGAATAGCTCATTGTAATAGAGTCTTTAATCGTTTCAGCCATCAATTTAAAAGGTGTCGAAAGCATTGCTAAAATAATCAAGAAGTGTTTAAACATCATTTGCATCCACAACCTCCTGAAAATCCACTCTCTGCCCCAAAGCTTCCCTCACGAATAGGAAAAACATGGGCATCAAAGGTAGAACGTGTTGTCATAGGTGCTGAAAGCATCTTTTGTGTTGCTAACTCTTCTTTTTCATAAGGTGCGACATACGTGCATCCACTCAAAATAAACAGTGTTAAAAGTATTAATGTACCTTTCATTTCAAAGCAGCCTTTATATCTGAAACAAGTTCGTGTGCATTGTTTTTATCAAACGAACCAAGATAGCTTTTTATAATAATTCCATTTTTAATTAACAATGAAAAAGGCACAGCCTTGGCCTCATAAGCTTTAGCTAGGCTTTTCTTCTTGTCATATACAAAAGTGATTTTTGCTTTTTCATCCAGCTTATTGTCTAGCTTATCTAAAAAACCTTTTGCCTTTTTAGATTTTTTATCTATGTTAACAGCTACTACTTCAAAACCATCTTTAGCAAACTTTTTACCCAGTTTATGAAAAAATGGCATCTCTTTTTTACATCCCTTACACCAAGAAGCCCAAACATTAAACAGAACAAGCTTATTATCATAATCTTTCATCTGAATGTTTTTTTCTTGTTTTAGAAGGTCTGGAAGATTAAAAGCGACGGCCTTGTCTCCCACCTGTGGTGCTGCAAAACTTGTAACTGCTAGCAATAAAATACTAGTTATATATTTCTTCATTTTTTCCCTTTATAAACAACCTGGAGCATTCAGTAGCCCAGGTGCTCCATTTAAATTATTTGGTGGTGCTTGGTGACAGGTATTACATGAATACCTATTGTTAGTATCACTTGGATTATTTTCATCAAATCCACCCATGAATGGATGATCAATGGTACTGGCTAGCACGAAACTACCATCATCTTTAACAATACTTACCTCATAGGTTCCTGTTATAGGCATATCTTTAATAAATGCAAAGACATTTCCTCGTCCATTAAACCCTGCAGCGTCTACTGCGTTTGCACGCTTTGTACTTAAAATAAGAGAGCCAAACTCTATATGTAAACGCTCAGAGCAAGTTTCATTCAAGTTGTTTATATTACTTGTTGCTGATTTATAAACTGTTCCACCCATAGTAAGATGAGAGCTTGGTGCTAGATCTTTATTATGGCATGAGAGACAATCTCTACCTTGAAAGTGAACGCCTGTACTAGCAGGGTCACTGGTGCTATCACCACCACAACCTGTAAATAATAAAACTGCCAGAGCGGCAGCATAAACGTTTTTCATTCCATTCCCTTGAATTTTATAAAATTAATAATAAGTTTTAATATGATTGTATTAAGAACAAGTCACCCTAGATGACTATTGGCATGTTCTCAACACTTGATGGAATACGAAAGACCTCATTTGCCAAAGTATGTTCACTAATTCCCATATGTGTTCTTAATGATTTGTGTACATGAGCAAAGGTCATTGTCACCCCATTTTCTTCATCAACCGCCAAGGTGTCCGGGTTCAGTTTCATATACTTATGACGTTCAGTTGTTTGACCAACCACACGATTTCCAGTAATTCCCTTACCCATCATCATCATTGAAGTAGTTGTCCAGTGATCTTTACCATTGCTATTGTTATATCCAGGTGTTCGTCCAAACTCAGACTCGATTACAATAACAATATCATTGCCTATACCATTGGCCTTAGCCTCATCCATAAGTAAATCTACACCTTCTAAAACATCTTGAAGACGCTTATCATGATTTCCGTCATGATTTCCATGCGTATCAAAGCCACCCATTCTAACACTAAGACTAACGGTTAGTCCAGCTCTGTATCCGGCAATAGCCAAACGCCCTTGCGTAAAGATTGTGTTTCTTCTTTTTGCATGGGTATTAATATCAGCTGGAACAAACTCGTTGATCTTTTTAAGGTCGGCTGCTGATGCATGTGTTAGATCAAACTGATTTAAAGAATCAAAGACATTGTCTAAAGACTGGTTAGATCTAAGTCTTGCCAAACGCTCGTTTCTTTTTGTCTGCATTCTGTCAAAATCAGAGCTTGCATGAAAATTCACATCATTTCCATTACTGTCTACACGTATACGGTTTGGAACTGATATTTCTCCCAAACGTGTAGCATTATCGATACGTGTTGCAGCTGTAACACCTTCTGTACGTCGATAACCACCATTTCCTAAATATGCCATAGGACTTGAAGGAAGATGAATACCTGCTACTAAGGCAGCTAAAGATGGAAGCCCTGGAGCTAACTGTCCACTACCTGCATATCTTTCTCCTGATTCATGCCCATTAGTTTGAGAGTTGATTCCATTAATGATTAACAGATCTTGTCCGTACTTATCAAAAAAGGTCTGAAACTTATACTCAACACCTAGAGGTGCATAAGAGATATTTGGACCACTTGAAGACTGCTTGATTTCAGAGACCTTAAACTGTTTGTTCATCGGATCTGCATCAGTATCTTCATGTCCCTTAGGATCACACAAAGAGGTTGGATCCCATCCGCCATCTGCGTGGACAAAAATGTATAAAGGGCCTGTATACTCATCTGCAGCGTAAGTATTTGTTGGTAAAAGTGCCGCAGCCGTAGCTGCACTAACAAGTTGTAAAAAGTTTCTTCTTTTCATAATATTATCCTTTCTTACTGCGCGGTGTTATCATAAAGATATTTATAATCGCTTAACATATAAGCAATCACTACAGCCCATGATCTAATCACATAACTGTCATCTGTTGAAATACGCATATTAGTTGCTAAAGAGGCATTGTTTATCGGGTCTCTTGTAAGCTGACAATTTAAATTTCTTGACTCTGTTGAGGCCGCAACATTTGCCTTACCTGCTTCATACGTCTCAAAGAACAGATCATACGTCAATGCTAATTGAGGGTCCTCTAAAGCTAGTTCTTCATTTAAAAAGTGTTTGTGAAGATACTGAATATTCTGTTTGATCTTCGTTATACTCATCTCGTCAAGAGGCTCTAGGTCCTTATCAACATAAGGAAACATCTTTCTATTAGCCGGTGCAAAAAAGAAGTCAATCGGTGTTATCTTACACGACATCTCTGTTGCTAAACGCATCTGAATATTGGCCATAATACCATTAAGGTCAGAAGTTCTTTCAGTCACACTGACAGAATCTATACCACCATATAAGATGTTATAAGCGTTAGTAAGAAGTTGATCTCTATGTCCCTTAGCTTGTCTTACATCATCTTTATAATACGTTCTATTACCGACCCAATAATACCCTGTCGAGCTTTTTACTTTTTCATTTAAGTTTTCTGGTGTAATGAGGCGTGATAATCCAATATTTGAATTAACAACTGCGTTATACTCTGCAGAATCAAGAGCAACGGCTCTGTATAAAGGTGACTTGATTATCTCTTTTATCAATTTTTTCGCATTCATATTAGAGTTAATAAAACCTCTGCTCAAAGAAGAAAAAACTTCATCCTCAAAACTAATCGCTTGAGCATACTCAAGTGAAGATGAAGACATAGACATTTTTAAAGGTTCTCGTCCTGTGAGGGCCGTATAAAAGATATGTACAATTGAACGCGCAAAACGATCATCTTGAACAATCTCTTGAGCCAACCATTGAAGTGCTCTATCGCCCTCTTCTGCCGGTAAAAGTTTATTAATACTAAGCCCTGGTTCTTGCATATCATCATACCAAGAACGTACGGTATAACGAACACCAGAGCGGTAGTTTTTATAAGCACCTGAGATTGGTTCCATTACAATATGACAGATTGTACAATCTGGGTTTGTCATCGTCGGATGTGGGTCTTCACTCTCTTCTGTTGAATCAATAGGTCTGTCCGCAAGGGCTAAGATATCTGTATTTAAAAAGAATTTTTGAACCATTGTTGAACGGTGTCTGTTTGCATTTGTCGTTGTCGTTGGAAACTGTGTTAAGAACATAGGATCAGATAAAAGCCCCGCTTGAGGGATACCAGGAAGCTTTACTTCTCTATAATTATCTTCTGAAAAACTCGAGGTAAATCCATCGTTTTGAAATGAGAAACCTGAAATATTCAAGCCGTACGAACGAGAAGAATAAGGATTCATCATCGTATAATCTGCGGTTAATATCTCTGAAAACCGTCTGTTTTTCTTAATAATATTTACCACTAATTCTAAAGGAGCTCTTGCCGCACCTTTAATAGAACTGTCTCTTAGGTCACGTATACTACGGCCAGTTTCTTCTGTTACATCATCATACCAGCTAACACTGTCTCTAAAACCAGCACTGCTTACTGCTGAAAGTGAGCTACGTGAATTTAGTGTTGAATCTGTTAATAAAATATCATTAAAGCTTCGACGAATCCATTCATAAAACTCATTTGTATTCATATACTGATCAAGTACATTCTCTAAACCGGCTGTTGTACCTGCCGTGTTAAGCTCACCAGCTGTTGGAGCACGTCCTAACATAAGGCTAGACACCGTATGAAGTGTGTTTTGTGGGCTTGCCAAGATAACACTTGACGGATTAATAGATGAAATTGTCGTACTCTTACACTGTGTTGGATTAGAAATATAGTCTACCATTACATTCATCTTATCCACATCCGCACTATCAAAGATAGTACCACCGGCGTGGCCTCTTGTGCCATCAGCTTTTTCAATTATCTTACGGTTAGTCGTAAGAATATAGTTCTTAAGTGTCTCAAAGTTAGCTTGTGCACTAACAGTATCAAAAACCAAGTCCGTGCTTTGAGCCACACCGCCTGTAGCATGACAAGCATAACAAGAATTTAAAACAGGTGAAACTGTATCCTGAAAATAAACCTCAACACAGCTCTCATTTAATAGAGGCATATCTTCCTCTTCTACGACAACGGTGTTAACATTTGTCTGAGTGCTTTCTTCTGCCTTAAAACTAATTGCGGTACTATCATCACCTGCATCACCGCCACAACCACTAAATGTGAGTAGTGAGGTAAATATAAGTACATAAGTACTCCATTTAATACAAACTTTCATTTTGTTCTCCCTTATAAGTCACACTATAGAAATTCACTCTTGCTTCACTCTATATATGTTCTTAGAATAACTTATTGTAATAGCTTGAAGTAAACCTCTAGTTAATCAGATTCAAATACTTTATATATATTAACGAGGTCATGCCAAACTAAAAAGATAAAAAGGTGTCTTTGTATTTTTATAAAAAGGAGTGGGTCAAGGAAAGAAAAAGTGTAAAAAGAGAGTTGTCTCTTTTTACATACGGTCTTTTGCAGTAATCCCTAATAGGGACAGACCTGTTTTTATAGAAAGGGCAACTACTAGAAATAGTTTTAACAGTTTTGCTTCATTTTCTACGCCTATTACTTTATGGTCGTAATAGAACTTATGGTAAGAGCTAGCAAGAGCTTTTAAGTAGTCAGGTAGTTTTTGTACTTGACGAGAGTTAAAAGCATCTTCAACCACTTCATTTAAGAGCATAGCCTCAAAAAGCAGGTTATCAGCATCTTCACCCATACCTTTTAAAGCAACAGACATAATCTCGTCATGTGTCTTTTCAGACTTTGATAAAAGCGTCTGAATTCTTGCGTGAGCATAGTTGATATAAAAGATAGGATTTGAGCTATCTGTTTTTTGAAGGTCTACCAGGTCAAACTCTAAAGGTGTATCTGACTTCTTAGAGGCAAACATAAACCTAAGCGCGTCCGCACCAATCTCTTCAACTACATCGTTCATGCCAATAACCGTACCAGCACGTTTACTCATCTTAAATGGCTCGCCATCTTTAAGAAGAGAAACCATCTGAGCCAGTTGAATGTCTAACTTAGAAGAGTCATGTCCTAAGAATTCTAAAGAAGCTCTAACACGCGCCATATACCCGTGGTGGTCTGCACCCCAGATATTGATACACTCGTCGTACTCTCTTTCAAACTTTTGATTATGGTAGATAATATCACCCGCTAAATAGGTTGGACGTCCGTCTTCTCTTACGATTACACGGTCTTTTTCATCACCCTTTTCAGATGACTTCAACCATGTCTTGCCTTCAATGATCTCTGTTCCGCCAGAAGCACTAAGTTTATCCATCACTCTATCCCAGTCAGAGTATAGACCCGCTTCTGAGACAAAGGTATCAAAATGAACATTTATCGCGTCAAGATCAGTTAGAATCATCTTCATAACCTCGTCTTTTGCCCAAAGTGCTACTTCTTTGATCTTCTCAGCATCATTAAACACTTCATTACCGTAAGTATTTGCAGCAATTTTTGCTAGTTCGCTAAGGTATTCACCACGATAATAGTTTTCAGGATATTCAACTTTCTCATTAAGAATATTTGCCTTACCTTCTAAGATCAAAGAGGTCCCAAGTAAATCAATCTGATTACCGGCGTCATTTACATAATACTCAGCCGTAATATCATGTCCTAAATGACGACCTATACGAAGCAGAGTATCGCCATAAACCGCTCCACGAGCATGTCCAATATGCAGTGGTCCGGTCGGGTTGGCAGAAACAAACTCTAAAAGAATTTTGTCCTTACCCTGCCCTTTTCCAAAGTCCTCAGGATTATCAAGTGCCCACGTTGCGTATTCATCTAAAAAGTCCTCACTAAGTTTAAAGTTAAGATAACCCTTAACCGCTTCAACATTAGTAAACATAGCATCATCTTTGAACATATCTACAAGTTCAGACGCAATGATCATTGGGGATTTTTTAAGCTCTTTAGCCATAGCAAAGGCAATAGGTGTAGCAAAGTGTCCAAAGGACTTATCACGAGGTTTTTCTAATACAATGTTTTGAGAGATGCTGCTGTTAAGCAGTGCGAGGACGCGCTGCTTCAAGACTAAGCTTGTTTTGTAGTTTCAGAAGGTTTAGAAGTCTCTTCTGTAGATTCAGTTTTTTCAACTTTTTTTGGTTCTTCAGAAGCTACTTCCGTAGGCTCATCTTCTTTCATTTCTGATTTAAAATCTTTGATACCTTTACCGATACCTTTTGCAAGATCTGGAATCTTTTTAGCACCAAAAAGAAGTACAACAATTCCAAAAATTAATAATAGTTCCATTCCACTAGGCATACCCATAGCTATTTCCTTTTAATTATAATTAGCGCGATTATATCTCAAAACTTCTGTAAAATTACTTATTCACAGATGAAAACAATAAAGAAGACTTCTTAGGCATTTTCTTCCCAGTCATGAATAAATTCACTGATCTGCATAGATGGCAGCTTCAAACGCGAAGCCTGTGCAATCGAGATAAGCTGTTCTGCGGCAAGGTCTAAGTCATCATTTATCACAATGTAGTCGTATTCACTGATACGCTGAACCTCTTTAGTAGCCATCTCAATACGTCCATCAATAACCTCTTGCGCATCTGTACCTCTTGAAGTCAACCGATGTTTTAACTCTTTTAAAGAAGGCGTTGTTATAAAAACAGAGGTAGTAATGTCACCTAAGCGGTTTTGTACGGCGTCATGACCTTGAACATCAATATCAAAGATAACAATCTCACCTTTCTTCAAGGCTTCTTTAACCGGTTTGATAGAGGTTCCATAATAGTTTCCATGCACCAAGGCATGTTCTAAAAAGTGTTCATCTTCAATGTCCTGCTTGAACTCATCTTGTGTGACAAAGTGATAATGAACCCCTTCTATCTCGCCCTCACGTATAGGACGGGTAGTCGTTGAGATAGAAAAATAAAAGGCACCGATCTTATCTTCTATTTTTCTAATCAAAGAGCTTTTTCCTGCTCCACTAGGCCCTGATAAAACTAAAATTGCACCATTCATTAAACTTATTCTTCCTTTGCGCTAAACGATATGCTTATGTTCATTGTCATACCTTCTAAAGACTTTCTCACATCTTTTTGTTTGAGTCTTGCTAAAAGTTCTTCTAATGCAATTATACTCTCATCACTTGAAACAGCGCTTGTTTCAATCTTCTCACTAGCGATATTATCTTCTATTGCAACCTCATCAACAAAGGCATCTACCTCTTCAAGTTCAAGATGTTCACCGTCTTCTAAACCCTCATCCCCCATCGCTTCTATCAAGGCTTCTTCATTTAAAGAGGCATATTCACTCTGTCCGACGCTGAGTTCTACTTCATCATCTTCTGCAAGGCTCTCTTCTAAGGCTTCAATCTCATCTTGAAGTTCATTCTCGACCTCATCAAGCACCTCTTCTTCGACTTCTTCACCTAGCGCTAGTTTTAAGGCTTTAGTATCAATTGAATCAAACTCGTTTTCCAGGGAGTCCATCTCTTCTTCAAGTGTGATCTCACTGTTTAGATCATCTTCATCAAGACTGTCTAAGGCCTCTTCAATCTCACTATTTAATGCATCGAGGTCAAGTTCTTCAGACGCTTCATCCTCCAAGTCGTCTTCAGACAACACTTCTTCTTCCGTGTTTTCTTCCTCAGTTGACAGTTCTTCATCTAAACTCTCATCTTCTGATAACGCTTCATCTACATCGTCAGCTGTTAAGTCTTCTGCAACAGGCTCTTCTTCTAATGGCTCATCTTCTGAAATCTCTTCCATTGCCGACAGGGCTTCTTCTTCGTCCTCAAAAAGTCCTTCTGTCTCTTCTGCACCTGTAAGCGCTTCTAATGCTTCATCTACAAGGCTCTTTTCAGCGTTTTCTTCTTCATCAAAGTCTTCAATAGAAGCTAAGGCTTCTTGCTCGTCTTGCGAAAACGTTGCATCTTCTGAAGTTTCTTCTTTCGCCTCATCATTCAAATCTTCCAGACCCTCTAAGTCTGCGTCTTCTAAAAGCGTATCATCTATACTCTCACCAAGCTCTTCATCTAAAGACTCTTCAATGCTCTCTTCTAAACTGTTATTCTCAAGCTCAGACATATCTTCGTCTTCAATACCCTCTTCTAAAAGCGCTTGTAAGCTGTCTTCAGACAAAGTCTCATCTTCAAGCTCATCCAGGCTTTCAATTCCAATTTCATCAGCTGTGTCTTCTTCATCTTCTAAAGAGAGCCCTTCTGGAAGTTCAACCTCATCCGCGTCATCATCACTAAACTCACTTAAGGCATCATCAAGTGAGATTGCACCATCGTCTTCCTCATCTTCAAGCTCACTCACTGCATCCATATCTGCTATATATTCAAGCTCACTCACCGTATCCATATCTTCTATATCTTCGTCAATCTCGTCTAGGGCCTCGCTAATCTCATCTAAGGTCGCTTCATCTGCTAATGATGAATTAGCATTTACATCTTCATCCAAATCTGCAATAGCACTCGACTCATCTGTAAGCGTATCCTCTAAGCTCTCTTCTGTTGAATCCAGAAGTTCTTGAACCTCTTTAACATCTTCCTCATCTAAAACACCCTCAAGGCTCTCTTCAAGTTCAGTTGCCTCATCTGCGCTGTCTTCTAAGACTTCACCCAAGTCTTCAAGCTCAGTCACTTCATCTACACTGTCCTCTAAGTCCAAGTCTTCTAGTTCACCTAAGGATTCTATATCCTCTAAATCATCAAGCTCCTCACCTAAGTCATCAAGTGCTTCTATATCTTCACCAGCTTCTAGAGTGTCATCCAGTGCGTCGTCTAAAGATTCCAGTTCATCTAAAGACTCAAGCTCATCTGATAGTTCATCCAGTACATCCAACTCCCCAAGGTCATCTAATTCATCTAAGGTATCTATTTGCTCTTCTTCTTGAACTGGTGTCTTGGATGAGATCTGTGAGAAGATATCAACCAGATCTGTAGGTAAAAAAGGTTTGTTTAGTTCATCTGTAAAGCCCTCAGGCTTGTCTGTGCTGCGTGAACCAATAAAACAGCTGTTCCCAAAGGTGCATTTTTGTTTTAGTGCTTCAAAGTCTTCTTTGTTAAAAGAGTTGTCATCCATGATAACCAGATCGTAATTATTATCTGTTGCTTCTGAAGCAAGGCTCACAGATATTAGTTCGTCACCTGTCTTTTGTGCGCTTAGTGTGACTAGTTTTCCAACCACTGGGTTATCATTAATCAGAAGTATCTTCATTAGCAGAGCCTTTGTAACTGAGTATTCACGTTATACTTGCAATCAGTTATTTAATATATAATGCTTTTAAACTATATTCTAACCAAAAAATCTACAGATACAATCAAAAAGGAAAAACTTGTTACGACTTTTTCTATTTTTTCCTATTTTATTACTTTCTCAAGATATATTCACCCTCCCGCAAGAGGCTAATCATTTTATTTATACCTTTTCTAAAGAACTAGTAAAGGCAGAACAAGAAGTCTATATCTTTTCTTCAATGCTAAACGAATACGAACTTATAAATGCCCTTAAGAAACTCTCTAAAAAAGGAGTTTCTGTTTATATCATTAGCAGAGACTTAAGGAAAGAAGACAACAAGGCTTCCTACCTTAGCCTGCTTAAGGGCATAAGTCTGTATATCCTGCCTCAACACAAAAGTAGAGATATAAAAGGAAGTCTTATTTGTATCGATAATAAAAAACTTTACCTAAGCAGCGAAAGTCTGGATCATGCTTCTATGTACAATAATCACGCCTTTGTCAGTGTTCAACAAAGGCAGTGTCAAGACTTGTTTAAAAGAATGATAGGGATATCGACTAAAATAAAATAGGCAGAGAATTAAGGGCTTGAAACATCTCTTTTTGAAAGATCTTCATAAAGGTAGCCAAGGTAGCAATAATAACAACAAAGGCCACCATGATCTTAATAGGAAAACCAATAACAAGAAGGTTAAACTGAGGCATGGTCTTCATAAGCATCCCAAAGATAACATCCGCTAAAAGTGAAAGTGCGGTAATTGGAAAGGCTATCATAAAACCAATCATAAACATATTCATCGTTGCCCTGAGCATATAGTTAAAGATTGCCTCATTTAACATAAAACCACCCAAGGGTACCTCTTGTAAGGACTCATTGACAAAGAGTAAAACAGCATGATGTCCGTCCAAGGCCAAAAATATCATTAAGGCCATCAGTGCCAGTATATTTGAGATAATAGGCATGGAGATACCCGATTGAGGATCAACAACAGAGGCCATAGAGAAGCCCATAATAAAAGAGATCTGGATACCGGCAAAGGTCATGATATTCATCACCAGCTGCAACATAAGACCCACTGTAAATCCAAGCAAAAACTCTGAGAGTATAGCCAAAACCACATTCATGACATTTACTTCCATAACAAAAGGAGGCATGACCGCAAAAAACAAGACTGCAAAGACAAAGGCCATAGAAGTTTTAATGGTTATAGGGATACTGGTGTGGGAAAACAAAGGAACCATAATAAAAAGACCGGCAAAGCGGAAAAAAAGCAGTAAAAAACCAACCACATTCGTTGGACTTAGAAACTCAATAACTTCCATATGAATTCAAACTCCTAGGCATAAGCTATTTTACCTTTTCAAGCTTCATATCAACAAGTTTATACACATGGTCACACTCCATAGCAAGTGACTTCTCATGCGTAACCAAGACCATAGCTGCTTCATTTGAGCGGATATACCCTGAAAAAAGTCTCATCACATCCAAGGCTGTTTCACTGTCCAAGTTACCCGTAGGCTCATCTGCAAAAATAAGGCGAGGTTTTTTCGTCAGTACTCTTGCTATAGAGACACGTTGCTGTTGTCCACCTGAGAGTTCTGTTACCTTTTGATGAATCACTTCTTTAATACCTAAGCCGTCTAAGACAGTATCATCAATCTGTGTATTACTAAGCTTAGCCGCTACTTCCAGGTTCTCATAAGCCGAGAAGCCTTTAAAAAGGTAGTGTGACTGAAAGACCATGCCTATGTCATTTCGACGCATATCAACCAGGTCTTGTTTTGTAAGGGTATAGATATTTTTATCAAAAAGTTCTACTGTACCTGCCTTAGGTTCAAGCAGAGATGAAAGTATATGTAATAGCGTTGATTTTCCAGAACCTGAAGCACCAATAATTGCCATAGACTCATGCGCATTGAGAGAAAGGTCTATATCTGTAAAAAGAGGGTATTCAAAGTCATGTGCGATATCAGTAGCGCGTAATAGGGTCATAAGCGTTCTTAGTATTTTTAAAAAAGATTATATGGATATTTTACTTAAAAAAGAGAATATAAGAGTGTTTTAAAAAGTGTGGTTCACTACACGTGAGCTCTCGGCTGACGAGAACTCAGTGTTAGCGTAGAAAAATGGGCTTTTCTAAAGAAACTTTTCATTTACATGAAACCGTCTCAACTAGTTTTGCTCATTTTCGTACTGTAGCGTTAAGCCATTTGCGCTGCAACTTCTTCTGCGAAGTTATCAACTTTTTTCTCTAGACCTTCACCTACTTCAAGGCGAACGAATGCAGAGATTGAAGCTGTTCCACCAGCTGCTTTACCAGCAGCGGCTACAGCCTCAGCAACAGACATTTTATCATCAAGAACATAGTTCTGATCTAAAAGTGCTTGTTCTTTGTCAAGCGTCGTGTTATCTTGGATAAAACGCGCTATTTGACCTGGAACGATCTTGTCCCAGATTTTTTCAGGTTTACCCTGCTCTTTAAGTGTTGCTTTGATATCAGCTTCAGCCTTAGCTAAAACATCATCAGTAAGTTGACACATAGAGATATACTGAGGAACATTGATAAGTGGCTTCTTAAGACGCGCACGCTCTTCGTTCTCAGTTTTGATCGCTTCGATACGACCTTTTGTTTCTGCTTCAACATAATCAGCATCAAAATCTTTATAAGAAAGCGTTGTCGGCTTCATAGCTGATGCATGCATTGCCACTTGCTTAGCTACTGGAGCCATAGCTTCAGCAGTTTTTGCAGAGTCACATTCGATTGCAACGATAACACCGATTCTAGTGTTAGAGTGAACATAACCGTTTACTACAGAGTTAGCGTCAGCTGTTAATGTAGTCAAACGACGGTATTCAATCTTTTCACCGATAGTAGCAACTGCTTGATCAAAATAAGCAGAAAAATGTGCACCATTAAGTTCAGTCTCTCTAAGTGCAGCAGCGTCATCACATTGTGTAGTGAATACCTGGTTAACTGTTTGAGATACTAAGTCTTTGAAACCATCATTTTGAGCAACAAAGTCAGTTTCTGAATTAACTTCAACAAGTGAAGCTGATTTGAAATCTGCAGCAACTTTGAAACCAATAGAACCTTCAGCAGCAACACGGTCAGCTTTTTTAGCTGACTTTGCAACACCACGTTCTTTTAACCACTCAGTAGCTTTGTCCATGTTACCATCACACTCAGTAAGTGCTTTTTTACAATCCATCATAGGTGCGTCAGTTGCCTGACGTAATTCTTTAACCTGTGCTGCTGTAACTGCCATGATTATGCTTCCTCTGTACTTGCTGCTGCGTCAGCTTTTGCTTCTGCAACTACTTCAGCTACTTCTTCTTCAGATGCAGGTTCTTCTTCTACTTGCTCTTCGTTTTGTGCACGACCTTCGATTACTGCTTCAGCCATTTCTCTACAGAAAAGTTGAATTGAACGGATAGCATCATCATTTCCTGGGATTGGAAAATCGATAAGATCTGGATCACAGTTAGTATCAAGTGGAGCGATTACTTCGATTCCAAGTTTACGAGCTTCTTTAACAGCAATGTGTTCCTTAACAGGATCAACTACAAACATCATGTCTGGAAGTTTTTTCATGTTACGGATACCACCAAGGTAAGCCTCAAGTTTAGTCTTAGCACGACCTAACATAAGTGCTTCTTTCTTAGTAAGAAGTTCCATTTGACCGTTTGTTTGCATCTCTTCAATGATGTCAAGTTTACGGATAGATTTTTGCATAGTTGGGAAGTTAGTAAGCATACCACCTAACCATCTATTGTCAACATAAGGCATACCACAACGAATTGCTTGTTCTTTAACTGCGTTACGTGCTTGTTTTTTCGTACCTACGAAGATAATTGTTTTACCCTCAGCAGACTTATCAACAACAATTTGGTAAGTTGCACGGAAAAAACGTAAAGTCTTTTGTAAATCGATGATATAAATGTTCTTACGAACACCGAAGATGTACTTTTTCATTTTCGGATTCCAACGACGTGTCTGGTGACCAAAGTGTACACCACATTCTAATAAATCTTTCATGCTTACCATAGTAAGTTCCTTGTGTGCCTAGCTTAAGCTGGCATTTTAAATTTTTTGGTTTAGCCTCAGTGTCCATTAACGAGTCGCAGTAAAAACCACGGTCGCAACCAATTCAAGAATTGACACTTGCATCTTTGACTTTACTAAGTCTAGTAAATAAAGCGCGTAATTATAGACAAAAGTGCATTTATATTTACTTAAAAACTATTTTTACCTGAGAAATACGATGATGTAAAAGAATCTTTTGCATTTTCTACGCTTATTAATCAAAACTACCTATAAAGAACAACACTTTATTAAGAGACCGTTTCTTTTCTTCTCTATATGGGGCTTTATGGCTTGGAATTTGCTCTCTTAAAAATAATTTTATCTTATCTTAGGTAGGATGGATGCAATTATTTGAATTTTTAATCTAAGTTGGGAGATTTAGATTGGTAAAAGATTCAAACACTAGGAGAATGAATGAACAAGCCTTTACTAGGATCTATTGCTCTGGCAACACTACTTTTTGGTGACGCATCAGCAGCAACAATATATGAGCGCTTTGAAGCGATGGAAAAAGAGATGCAAGGTCTTCAGTCTGAAGTTACAGATTTAAGAGCCAAGCAAACAGCAGCTGAAGAAGCTGCTGCTAAAGCAGATGACGAAGAGGAAGACGAGCCTGAAGACGAATCAGCAGATGACGAAGAGTCTGAAGATGAGGATGAGGAAGAAGAAGATATCAACGAAGTCATCGAAGAGATGCAAGAAGAGATCACTGAGCTTACTAAAGCGACTTCGGGTAGTCACTTAAAACTTGGTGTTGACTTTAGAACTTCATATGACAGTGTTCATTATGAGATGGCAGACGGTTCAAAGTACAAAAATAACGATATCTTAACTAACAGACTATGGCTGAACATGAACTGGGCTGCCAATGAGAACATCAGTTTCACAGGTCAGTTGGCTTACAACAAGACTTACGGTCAGCGTTTTGGAATTGACCCAAGCAATCAAGGTGCAGGCTTTGAAGCTTTTGACTGGGTTGCCAATGAAAATCCAGGTGCTGACGGTACTGTTCGTGTAAAATCAGCCTACTGGTTCTATAGAAATGACACATTACTAGGTGCAGATATCCCTTGGACATTTAGTATTGGTCGTCGTCCCTCTACCAACGGTCACCTGATCAACCTGCGTGATGATGATACAGCCGCTTCACCGTCTGGTCATGGTATCAATGTTGAATTTGACGGACTAAGCTCTAAACTCGGCCTGGAAAACCTAACCGGTGTTGAAGGTATGTATGTGAAGTTCTGTGCAGGACAAGGTGCTACCAATGCTACGGAGAAGTTCTCTCCGACACCATATGCTGATAACACGGCAGATCCTTTAAAAGATATTCATCTTGCCGGACTTATCTTTGTACCGTATGACAATGGACAGTTTTCTGTAGGAACACAGTTCTATGGTGCATCTAACGTACCGGGACAGAGTCTTGACTTCACAGGTAGCCCATTTCCTGGCCCAGGCTTTAATGCAAACTTTGGTAATCCTTCAGATCTTGTTCCAGTCGGTGACTTTTACAATGGTTCAATGTATATCATGACCAACGGTATCGGTGATGAATGGTCAGATTTCTTGGATGACACGACCTTCTTTGCAAGTGGATCAATATCGCGTACTAACCCGGATGACGGATTGGATACATTTGGCCAAGAAAAATCGATGTTTGGTTCAACTGAAATGAAAACAGGTTACTCCTACTGGGTAGGACTGAATATGCCTTCACTTATCTCTGAAGACGGCCGTTTTGGACTTGAGTTTAATCACGGTTCAAAATATTGGGGCACGATAACGTATGCTGAAGATACATTAATTGGATCGAAGATCGCTGCACGTGGTAATGCGTATGAAGCTTACTTCACTGAACCGCTTCTTGATGATATCTTAAGTCTTCAGATACGTTATACATATATTGATTATGACTATGCCGGAGGAGATGGTTTCTTTGGAAGTTATACCGGTAATTCAATGTCTATTGAAGATGCTGCCCTTAGCCCAGCGGGTGCAGACATTGTTGATAAATCGCAAGACGTGCGTGTCTATCTAAGATACCGCTACTAGATTATTTCTTTACTCTGCCAGTAGGCAGAGTAAGCCTAAACCTTCTTTTTTTAACACTTCTAAAACATATTGATTTACACGAAAGAACCCTGCCAAAGCAAGGTGATGAAGATTTACGCTTCTAAAGAAACTTTTTTACAAAGTAAAAACCGCTATCGCTAGTTTTCTAAAGTCCCTTTTATTTCTGAAGCTCTGCTAATCTAGCCTGAACCTTTGCAACATGCTCTTTAACACGGACATTACTCCATATCTCTTGAATCACACCCTCAGGGTCAATAATAAGCGTCGTTCTTACAATACCCATATACTCTTTGCCGTAGTTCTTTTTCATCTGCCATACACAAAACTCTTGCATCATCTCTGTACTCTCATCCGAAAGCAGTGTGATACCTAAGTTTTGTTTTTCTATAAAGTTTCTATGCTTCTTAGTTGTATCAGCACTCACGCCTAAGATAATCGCGTCTAAGTTATCAAACTCCGGTTCTGCTGCTGTAAACTCACAGGCTTCAGTTGTACAACCGGGGGTGTTATCTCTAGGATAAAAATATAACACTATCCACTTACCCTTTAGATCACGAGAACAGATCTCAACATCATCTTGATTTGGCAGACAGAACTCTGGTGCCGTATTTCCAACTTCTAACATATAACTTCCTTTAAATTGTTTTCATCTACTATCTGTATTTCCGGATACTTTTCTTTTAATCTTGATACAGCGATACCGTCATCATACATCAAGATCTTTCCATTTTCATTAAGAATTGGTGTTGTACCTAGCCCACATGAGGGTGATTTTGACTTAAGTACGATCATGTCCAAATCAGGATGTCCTTGAACAAGTAAGTCTACTTGTCTCTCTATAAGTTCCGTGACATCTATTTTAGTTTCATCTGTAATAAGCTTGTACTGTTTGTCTTTAAAAACAACCGATATACGTTCTCTTGGTGTTCCAAGAACGGGTGCTTCAGGACAAAAAGGGATGACTTCACAGTCTTTAAACTTATCTATAACAGCATTGTTTTCTTTTGTAGCACCGTCATAACGGCATAGCTCACCCAACAAACAGGCTGATATTAAAACTTTTTTCTTCGGCTTTTCCTGAAGCTTTTTTCCTTCAGAAAAACCGCCACCACTAGTTTTCACTAACAGATAACGACTGATTTGATTTCAGTGAACTCTTCAATAGCAAACCTAGGACCCTCACGCCCTACTCCACTCAACTTCACACCGCCATAAGGCTGTATATCAAAACGAAGTGTCGGCATATCATTGATGATAATACCACCCGCATCAAGTTCTGAGATAGCTCTTTGTGTCAGCTTCAGATCATTAGTGAAAATCGAGAACTGTAAGCCATAAGGAGAATTGTTCATTCTTGGCTTCGCATCATCAAAGTCTTTGACCTTAACAAGTGAGACAATAGGAGCAAAGACCTCTTCACAGACAATAGCCATATCATCTCTGACATCTGCCATAACACAAGGATAAAACATCCTACCCTCACACTTGACTTCCGAAATAGCCTTAGCCCCTTCATCAATAGCAGATTGTACCCAGCCCATAGCTCTGGAAGCCGCGTCATCATCAATCACCGGTCCCATAAAGGTATCATCATCATAAGGCGAACCGACTACAAGCTTAGCTGTTTCTTCAGCCATCTTGGCTGCAAAGTCATCATATACGTCTTCATGCACGTAAATTCTTTGAAGCGAGATACAGACCTGACCTGAGTTTACAAAGGCACCAAGTGTACAACGGTTTGCCGCTAAAGCAACATCAGCCGACTTATCGATAAAGGTCGCGGCATTTCCACCGAGTTCTAAAGAGATCTTTTTAATCCCTGCAGACTTAGTAATAATATTTCCAACAGGAACAGACCCCGTAAAAGAGATAACACGCGGTATGTCACTTTCTACTAAGGTCGAACCTACTTCAACATCTCCATAGACTACTGAAAGAGCATCTTTGACTGCATACTCACTTTCAATAAAAAGTTTTGCAAACTTGTACGCTGTTAAAGGCGCTTCTGGTGTTGGTTTTAAAACAACACAGTTCCCTGAAACTAAGGCCGGAGCAAGTTTGTGCGCCACCAAGTTAAGTGGAAAATTAAAAGGTGTGATGGCTGAGACTACGCCTACGGGTTCTCTAAAAAAGTATGAAATAGTCTTTTTACCTGAGGGCATCGCATCAGTGTTGATCGTTTCCCCATGCATAGTACGCATGGTCTCAGCAGAAAGTGTCACCGTTTCAATTGCGCGGTCGACTTCTATACGAGAGAACATTAAAGGCTTGCCGACTTCATCAGTCAAAGTACGGGCAATGTCTTCTCTATTTTCTTTCAGCTTAGAAGCAACATCTAAAAGCCAATTACATCTTTGAGCCAGAGTAGAAGCCTTCGCCCCCGCGGCTGCAGCCTCAGCGATTTTCAAGGCTTTAACCGTATCTTCTGCGTCACATATCGGAGCTCTAGAGACTACCTTGTCATCAAAAGGAGAGTGTCTCTCACTCATTTGCGGTTTTGTTGCTGCTGTACTTCCAAAAAATATTTTTGCTTCCATAAGTCATCCAATGTAAATTAATTAATGCAATTATACATTAAGCAAATTTATTTAACTTGTTTTTTACCTTTTTTGTCTAGTATTTCAAAACAAACTAAGGTGCTCGCTTATAAAGCGATGTCTCTTTAGAAAAAAATATTTGGATTACAATGAACTTTTCGCAATTAAACTTATTTATAACACCGGGTCAACTTGGAACAAAACCCGACGTGTCAAAACCAAACCCTGCTTTTTTACAAGAGTTAGGAGAAGAAGGTTTTAGAAATCTTGTCGCTGAACACTATGAGTTACTTAAAGACAGTGATATTGCTCATCTTTTCCCTGTAGATGACCCTCAAGAGTTTGCAGATGCAAAAAAACATGCAGCTGACTTTATGATACAAATCTGTGGTGGACCTGCTTATTTTAACGCTTCTAGAGGTGCGCCTATGATGGGAAAACGTCATGCGCCTTTTAGAATTGACGAGCATGCTAGACAAAGATGGCTAGAGTGTTACGCAATGCTGTTACCGGCCCTTTCACCAAAGGTTTCAAATGAAAACATTCAATCATATTGGAACTACTTAAATGTGTTTTCTCAGTGGATGGTTAACACCCCAACAGCTCAATAAAAAAGACCTAAAGTCTTTTTTATACCTTTTTAGATAAAATCACCCTACTTTATAAACAATTTTAGGAACACTAAATGAACGAAGCCAAATATATTTGGATGAATGGCGAAATGAAGCCATGGCATGAGGCACAGACCCATGTTCTATCACACACCTTACATTATGGAAATGGTGTTATTGAAGGGACTAAGGCGTATAAAACCGCTAAGGGTTATGCGATCTTTAGACTTCAAGAACATACTGAACGTTTACTAGAATCAGCAAAGATGACACTTATTGATATTCCCTACACCGTAGATGAGTTAAATAAGGCTCAAGTTGATCTGCTTAAGGCTAATGAGTTTGAAGGCGATAATGTTTACATCCGTCCTTTCTCATACCTGGGTTATGGTCAAATGGGAATCTACCACAAAGAAGCACCTGTCGATACAGTAATTGCCTCTTGGGAATGGGGAGCTTATCTTGGTGAAGAGGGGCTTAAAAGCGGTATCCGTTTAAAGGTTGCTTCTATGACAAGACCGGCAAACACCTCTAGCATGGGTAAGGCAAAGGCAACAGCAAACTACCTTAACTCACAAATGGCTAAGTATGAAGCTATTGACTGTGGTTATGACGAAGCACTGCTTCTTGATGATCAGGGTTATGTCGCTGAAGCCAGCGGTGCATGTTTCTTTATGGTGTACAAGGGTCAGTTAATCTCTCCGCCAAATGACAACTCTTTAGAGTCTATTACGCAAAAGACGGTTATTGAACTGGCCAACGATATGGGGATGGAAGTTGTCCGTCGCCGTATCACACGTGAGGAGATCTATATTGCAGATGAGGCTTTTTTAACAGGAACAGCGGCAGAGATCACACCTATTCGTGAAATCGACGCACGTGTTATCGGTTGTGGATCACGCGGTCCAGTTACTGAGAAAATTCAAAGTACTTATTTTGATGTTGTTTTCGGACGCAATTCAAAATATGAGCACTACCTTACATATATAAATGAAGGAAACTAAAATGGGAATGTATAAAATGGCAACAGATATGAACGATTACTTCAACAAGAAAAAGAAACCAGGCGGATCTGGAAACGGTGGTGGAAACTTTCCTCCAAAAGGACCAAAGGCTCCAAACTTTGATTTTAATTTCAAAGGTTCAGGTTTTATCTACTTCATCATTGGTTTAGTTGTTCTTTTAATGCTTGCAAAACCTTTTACAATTGTTGAAGAGGGTCAACGTGGTATCCTTTCAACCTATGGTAAATATGAAGCGAATGCGCTTCTTCCAGGTCTACACTTCATCGTTCCTGTGATTCAAAAAGTTTATTTAGTAGATACAAAGGTTCGTATCATCAACTATGCAGACAGAATTGACAGATCATCAGCTACAGGTGAAGGTCTTACTGTTAAGCCGGCTATTACTATTATCGATAAACGTGGTCTTCAAGTTGGAATAGAACTTACTGTTCAATACCGTCTAAATGCTATTAATGCAGCGCAGACAATCTCTAACTGGGGATTTACATGGGAAGAAAAGATAATCAACCCTGTTGTACGTGATGTTGTAAGAAACGTTGTTGGTCAATATGACGCGGAAAGCCTTCCGACAAAACGTAGTGAGATCGCTGCTGCGATTGACTTGGGTATCAGAAACAGTGTTGACAAGCAAGAAAATACTCCGGCACTTCTTGAGTCAGTTCAGCTTAGAGAGATTATTCTTCCTCAAAAAGTAAAAGAGCAAATCGAGCGTGTTCAGTTAGCTAAACAACAAGTCCAACAAGCGCAGCAAGAAGTTGAAAAAGCGAAACAAGATGCTTTCAAACGTGAAGAGACTGAACGCGGTAAAGCAAATGCGATTGAGATTGAAGCGAAAGGTGCCGCAGCAGCTATTTCAATCAAAGCAAAAGCACAAGCAGCCGCAAACAGAGTTATTTCACAGTCACTAACGGCTAAACTTATCCAACTTGAGCAGATCAAGATTCAAGGTAAGTTTAATGATGCCTTACGTAATAACAAAGATGCAAAGATCTTCTTAACACCTGGTGGATCAACTCCAAATATCTGGGTTGATATGAAAGACAAGCAACAACGCACTACAGCGCAATAAAACCTTTGCATGAAGCATCTGCTTCATGCAAGTCTTAAATCAATTCTACTTCGGTAGACTTGTTTTAAAACTTATATCTTTAAAGAAATCACACTATGCAAAACACACTAAACAAAGTCGATTGGGATAAGTCTGAACTCCTTCCTGTTATTGTTCAAGAGGTCGGCACGAATGAAGTGCTTATGATGGCTTATATGAATAAAGAAGCCCTAGAGCTTTCTTTAACTACAAAAATCGCCCACTACTTTTCTCGTTCTAAACAACGTATATGGAAAAAAGGTGAGAGCAGTGGTCATACACAAGCTATCTCTGAATTTCTTCTTGATTGTGATAATGACACTCTTCTTATCAAAGTCAAGCAAGAAGGTGTAGCTTGTCATACAGGACGCAAGTCATGTTTCTTTACCAACATAGAAACAGGCGAAGCGGTGTCAGATGTCAAGCTTGACATGGCTTCGACGTATGGTGTGATCGATGAGCTTTATCATACTCTACTGGAGCGTAAAAATGCCGATCCAGAGACCTCGTGGACTGCAAAGCTTTTTGCCAAGGGTGAAAACACTATCCTTAAAAAAATCGTTGAAGAAGCCGGTGAACTATGCTTTGCGGTGAAAGATGATGATCATGAAGAGATTGTATATGAGTCGGCTGACTTAGTGTATCACTGTATGGTAGCCCTTGCTCTTAAAAACATCTCTCCTGATAGAGTGAAACAAGAACTTGCACGCCGTTTTGATATGAGCGGTATAGCCGAAAAAAACTCACGCACGGATAAGTAACATTGAATAAACTAAAAGCAAGTTTCCAAGCCTTCGTAGAGTCACTTCATACCTATGATTATGTACTCTTTGGCATCTGTGGTGCACTGTTTTTAGTTCTGCTGTTTTTAGCTATCTTATTAAGAAACAGAGTTGGCCTTTCTCTTTTACTTGTACTCTTATCCTTTATCACACTCATAGCTGGACCTATAATAGCGTATACCTATATTCATTCAACGGTTTATAAAACAGAGATCTCTGAGCTTGAGATTAAAAGGCTGGAGTTTTCCCAAGCTGTTGTCATCAAAGGAAAGCTTACAAACCTTGGAAAAGAGAATTTTAAAAAATGTAAGATCTCTTCTTCTGCGTATAGAGGAGCTACCAACTTCTTAGAAGAGCTTGTCTTCCCATTAAAGCCATTTTTTAAAAGGTCGATTATTAAAGAAGAAAATATTGACATCAACTCGAGTCTTGACTTCAAGCTTTTGTTAGAGCCTTTTACTTACTCAAAAGAGTATAATATTTCTGTTAAGGTTGATTGTATATGACAACATATTTTACGATTTGGCACTGGAGTGCGGTTACGGGCTTTGCTCTTATCTTTTTATTTTTAGTACTGCTTTCATTGAAAGAAAAGAATCAAAAAAACATTCTTTCTATGATCTTTGCTTCTTTTCTTGTTATTATGACTGCAGGTGCATTTTCAATTATGGCCCTGGACAAATACACTAAAAAAGCCACCTTGTATGGTGTGAAGAACACAAGAATACTTAGAAATGAGACCATTGTGTTTACAGGGTTTGTAAAAAACAAAGGTGACTACACTATAGGAAAGATCAAGCTGACTGTAAAGCTTGTCAATAAGGGGCATGTCACAGGGAATGTAAAAGGTGGAAGTTTTTATAAGCCTAGCGGGATGTTTGATTTCATAAGCTCTTTTGGAGGTGAGTCAAAAACCTATAAGCCGCAAAAGGTCGAAAAAGTTTACACAGTGGCTACTAATATAGAACCGGGAAAGGCAACATTTTTTAGAGTGGAGATGCCTTTTCCAGGCTACTTTAAACATGTCTCAGAGTTTACCTCAATTACCGCCCATTAAAAAGCTTAGTACTTAAGTCCAACTGTTTTAAGGGTTTGATTAATATGTCGTACCTGAGCATTTCTATCTCGACACCAATCTGGTGCGATTAAAGAGTCATCATCTATTCCCGCTGTAATACGTTGAACAGATACATTCTCCGGTTTCATCTGAATAGATTCTAAAAGTACTTCAAGATATAATTCTTCAGAAATCGGTTCAAAATCACCACGGTTATATTCATTAGCCAAAGCTGTTCTTTTTGTTACGTATAAGGGATGATATTTAACAGAATCGATTCCCCATTCATAAGCCTTCTTCGCCGTATCCAGCATCATCTTTTTATCTTCACCTGGTAGACCAAAGATAAGGTGTCCGCAAACGTTTAGACCCAAGGCCTTAGACTTCATAATAAGTTCCTTGACATTATTACTGTCATGACCACGATTAATACGTTCTAAGGTCTCATCATAGATAGACTGGATACCAAACTCAATCCATATCTCTTTAGTCTTGTTAAGCTCTGCTAGGTACTCCAGTGTCTCATCTGTAACAGAGTCTGAACGTGTACCAATACTAAGACCAACAACGTCATCGCTCAAAGAAAGGGCCTTGTCATATAAGGCTTTTAGTGTATCAAAGGGTGCGTAAGTGTTTGTAAATGACTGAAAATACACCAAGAACTTCTCAGCTCCATACTCACGTCTTGATTTAGATTCAATAACTTCAAACTGCTTTTCAAGTTGAAGAAGTTGTTTTTCCAGATGAGGGTTCTCAGTTGAGTCAAGGTTTAAGTGAAAGCCTTTTAACTCTTGAACCTTACCTAGACTTGGAGAAAATGAATCATTTTCACAAAAGGTACAACCGCCTCTAGCTACGGTCCCATCAATGTTTGGACAGGTGAAACCCGAGATAGAGATGGGTGCCTTGTAGACCTTGTTATTAAACTTTTCCTTAAGGTAACCCCCAAAGGTATATACTTGTTCTGACATATTAACTTCTTTCATTTTCCCTAAAAAGGATTACATTTTTAAAAAGTGCATAGCAGGATGCTACAGAGGGAAGATAGACAAAAGTTTATCTTTTTCACCCTCTCTTTAGGCATTTCATATAAGAAACTGACAAAGGCAGACTCTTATATAAAATGAAGACTACAAAGGTTTAAGAAAGAAGAAATTCTTCTTTCTTAGTATAGATACTTACCTGTAAAACAGGCCGTACAATATTCATCATTCTCAGACTGCACAGATTTTAAAAGTGCATCATGACTTAGATAAGCCAAAGAATCAGCTCCCATAAACTCACACATCTCTTTATTGTTCATATTTGCCGCAAGAAGGTTCTCTTTATCAGGCGTATCAATACCATAATAACAAGGATCAGTTGTCGGAGGTGAAGAGATACGCATATGTACTTCTGCAGCCCCCGCTTCTTTTAGCATTTTAACGATACGCTTAGACGTTGTACCACGAACAATAGAATCATCAATGACAATAAGTTTCTTGCCCTTAATAAGACTGGTAATAGGAGAAAGCTTCATCTTGACTTTCAGATCACGCATCTCTTGTGTCGGCTCAATAAAGGTACGTCCAATGTAATGGTTACGCATAATACCCATCTCATAAGGAATACCGCTCTCTTGCGCATAGCCAAGTGCGGCAGGAACACCACCGTCTGGAACAGGCACAACCATGTCCGCTTCAACCGGGTCTATCTTAGCAAGTTCAGCCCCCATATTCTTACGCATTTGATACACATTTTTACCAAAAACATCCGAGTCGGGACGTGCAAAATATACATATTCAAAGATACAGTGTTTAGGTGTTGGCTCATATACTTGAATAGACTGAAGTTCTTTACCCTTTTCAAAGATGATAAGCTCACCCGGTTGTACATCACGAATATACTCAGCACCAACAAGATCAAAGGCACAGGTCTCAGAAGCAACGATATAACCATCACCCACCTTACCGATACTCAGTGGACGTAAACCATGAGGATCACGCATAGCAAACATCTTTTTGCGTGATAAAAAGACCAAAGAGTAAGCACCCTGAATCTTTTTAACTGCGTCAACAATACGGTCAACAAGCTTATTTTCTTCAGATTTTGCGATCAGGTGAATAAGGTTTTCTGTATCCATAAAGGTTTGAAAGATCGCACCCTTCTTAATAAGTCCATCACGGACCTCTTGTGCATTGGTCAGGTTACCGTTATGCACGATAGCCATCTCCCCTAGGTCATAACGTGCAAATACAGGTTGTGCATCTAAGATAGAGTCGTCACCCGCTGTTGAATAACGGTTATGCCCAATTGCTGAACTACCCTTTAAGGTAGTAAGTTTTTCATCATTAAAGACCTGAGACACAAGACCTCTGTCTTTAATCGTATGTACTTTTTTACCATCGGCTGAAGAGATACCACAGGCTTCTTGTCCCCTGTGTTGTAAAGAGTGCAGTGAGAAGTAAGCTAACTTTGAAGCTTCTGGGTGATTAAAGATCCCAACTACAGCACATTTTTCGTTTAATTGTCTTTCCATATTAGTCTAGTCCTAGGCAATCAGATATATTATATAAACCGGCTTCTTGAGAAACCAGCCATTTACAAGTGCGTAAAGCACCCTTGGAGAAAGTGTGTCTTGAGGTAGCTGTATGGTTCATCTCTATAAACTCACCATCATTATAAAAGCCAACTGTATGACGACCGACAATATCTCCACCACGAAGTGCCATTACGGCTATCTCATCTTTTGTTCTTTCACCGATGTTACCATTACGTCCACTTACACGTACCTTATCAAGATCAAGTTCACGACCCTTAGCTGCAGACTCAGCCAGTGTAAGTGCCGTTCCAGATGGTGCATCTTTTTTATGTTTATGATGCATCTCAACCACTTCAATATCAAAGCCTTCAAGTACCTTTGATGCTTGCTCTACCAATTTTGATAATACAGCTACACCTAAAGACATATTGGTTGCATATAAAATTGGCATTGTTTCACTGGCATCTTTTAAAAGATTAAACTGGTGCAATTCCAAACCAGTTGTTGCAATAACAAGAGGTTTAGGATTTTCTATAGCCTTTTCTAAAAGTGCCTGCGTTGCATCAGGAAGTGAAAAATCAACAACCACGTCACAAGCCTTTAAAAAAGTATCCAGGTCATTTGTAACCAGAGCAGAAGGGTCTATTGCAAAGTCTAAACCATTACGCACATAAACAGCAGAAAGCGTTAAAGCTTCTTCAGTTTTTAAATCTTCTAAAAGAAGCTTCCCTACTCTACCTGTTCCACCGTATACACCAACTTTAATCATTTTTACTCTCTATCCATTTAGTTTTTCATCTATGTATGTGATTACATTCACACCTGCTACCGCGCCATCACCTGCTGCAGATACTACCTGCTTAGGTGCATCAATACGAAGATCTCCTGCTGCAAAAAGGCCCGGTACACTTGTTTGCATCTTCAGATCAACAATTACATTACCCTGATCACTTAGAGCACATACTGAGTTTCCATCTTCATCCATCAAAATACCGTTATTGACATTCATTCCTACAAAGGTAAAGATACCAGGAACCTGCAAGTCTCTCTCACCCTTTGGTGTCATTACCTTAAGACCGTTTACACCCATTGCATCGCCGTAAGCTTCAATGATGGTAGTGTTTAAGACAAGCTCGATATTTTCTGTCTCTTTAAGACGTTTAACCGTATTTGGAGCTGAACGAAAGGTATCACGTCTGTGTACCAGGTAAACTTTTGAGCAGATATTTGAAAGGTAAAATGCCTCTTCCAAGGCCGTATCACCCCCACCGATAACTGCTACTTCTTTGTTTTTATAAAAGAAACCATCACAAGTTGCACAGGTAGACACACCCTTACCAAAAAGCTCGTCTTCACCTTTAAAGCCTGCACGTTTAGGCGTAGAACCTGTACAAACAATAACAGACATCGCGTCTTCTGTTGTCCCATCACCCTTGTAAATAGTAAAGTTCCCGTCTTCTTTAAGTTCAACGCGTTTCACCTCAACCATAGCATGTTTGAGACCAAAACGTTGACACTGCTCAGGCCATGGCATCATCAAATCCATACCTGTTATTTCGCCTGTTACACCTGGGTAGTTCTCAATCTCAGAAGAACCTGTGATCTGACCACCAGGCATTCCCATCTCAAACATCGTTACATTTTGCAAGCCACCACGTGTTGCATACAAACCAGCTGTTAAACCAGCCGGTCCACCACCAATAATCGCTAAATCCAACATCCAGTTCTTCCTTCATTAAAATATATAAAAGCACGAATGTGCGCGAGTCTTCTGCTAAAAAACTTAGGGTTATAATTCCGCAGGAATTTGATCAATAGTATCTAGTTCTGCAATGATACTATTTTGTTTATAAAGACCCTCTTTAACTTTCTTAATAATAAACACAGAAGGGGTTTTATATATGTTAAACCTCTGCACTATACTTAAGATGGTATTCGTACCTGAACGTACATAAGTCACGTGTTCAGTAGAAGGAAAGTTTTGCTGATAATAGTCTATGGCTAGGATCTTATGTTTAGGACGGAGTTTATTAAGGTTTTCTACGGTTCCTGCTTTTTTGGAGCTGTAAAATACTACAAGATATTGTTCTTCAGTGGGTGTAAAGACATCAGCTTTCTTATAAACAAGCCATTTGTCAAAGTCAATAAATTTGTATTCTTGGAATTTGTAGTTGAAGTAAGCGAAGGCAATCGCAATCATGCCTGCGCCAAAAAAAGAGGCGAGAAGGGTACCGACTGAAAACAGTCCGCTACCGCGACGTGCCATTAATTATGCTAATAAAGCGTTAATTTTTTCTTCGAAAGCTTGTTTAGAAGCAGCACCGACCATTTGCTCAACAACTTCACCGTCTTTGAAAAGGATGATAGTTGGGATTGAACGAATTGCATATTTAATAGCGATATCTTGCTCTTCATCTGTATTTACTTTACAGATCTTAGCCTTACCATCAAAATCTTCTGCTAATTCTTCAATCACTGGAGCGATCATACGACATGGTCCACACCATGGTGCCCAAAAGTCTACAAGAACAACGCCCTCTTTAATGATCTCTTCAATATTTGATGCTGTACCTTCGATGTATTTTGCCATCTTTAGTTCCTTGTTTAATTTTAATTGAGAGTATTATAGCAATGATATTCTTTATAATATCTTAGTTAATTTTTAAATAGGATAAACTTTGTCCTATTTAGTAAAAAAGCCCTAGATACTGATATTCTCTATCAACCTGCAGGTATCATCTTGAACAGAAATTGCATCTATTTGATAACATAAGTCCAAGTTCTTTTTTTGCATAAAACGTTGAGCTGTATTGATGACATATTGAAGTTTTTTTGGGGTTATATTATAAAGCGGATCATAAGATGAACATGACTTTACTTCAATAAAATGAAGCACTTCATCTTTAATGGCGATGATATCTATTTCACCCCCACGAAGGGTAAAGTTTCTTTCAATGATCTGAAAACCAAGTGTTTGGATATAAAGACAGGCCTTATCTTCTGCAATATTTCCTAATGCTCTGCTCATAATATGCCTTAGCTATCTGTTTGTTTTTTGTAAGGTAACACTATACAGAGAACATATTAGCCATAACAGATTTAAAACGTGCTGTTCTTAGGGTAAAAGCTTTTAGGTTTTGTATCTGTCATAAGGTGCTCTACCTCTCCACCAAGCTTATATTGATGATACAGAAAATGATTAAAGCGTATAGTAAGAAGGAAAGAAGATGTGATTGACTGGAGCCGATTTGCTCCAGTGTATTGGCTAGCCCATTCTTATAAGAAGAGCCAGTGCATCTATTTATTTTTTAACGAGCTGAGATAGCACCTGAACTATATACTTCAGTTACAAGAAGTTTTTTCGAGTCACTAAGGGCTTGATCTAACCAACCATCAGCTCCCGTTAAAAACTTACCGTTTGCACCTTTTTGCATGTAGTACACTCTGTACTCAACAGTAACAGCCGTTGCCCCTGTAATGTCATAAGTCAGTGTATATGCTTCTGTCTCATTAGGGCTTAGACGTGTATCACTTGCAACTGTATTTGAATCAAAGCCTGGACGTACTACAAATGTCTCTTTAACACCTGTTAACACGTTATCATCTAAATCTTCATTGTCAAAGTCATACATCTTACCCGTTTCATGGCCATAGATACGTGTAAAGTTAGACGCATCTGAACTTACAGCAATGGCTGCATTGGACACAGTTCCTTCTGTTAACCCAGATGTTACCGTTTGTGATGCAAGCGTGTAGTCAGTTCCAGGAATAACTACAGGCGTCATATCAAATTTTTGAGAACTCACTGATGCACCTGTCAGATCTGGTGATTTTCCAGGAAAGTCAAGTGCTGCACTTCCTCCATCAGCTACTGTTACCGTTGCAGGTTGCGTAGCATCTAAAACTTTTCCACTTAAAGGTGTCACAGTGTTATCAATACTTGAAAAACTTGAGTTACCTATACTAGTAGCAACACTAATAGGGTTTCCATCTTGATCTTTAACAATAACACGTGTTAAAACACGACGCATAGGATGTGCTCCTGGGAACATATGCGCTGTTTTATTCATAAACGTTGTATCTACCGTTAATGTATCACCCGTTACACTTTGGCTTGCACTCGCAGCAAAACCACTTTTAATCTTCGCAGTAACCGATGTTTTGTGACCTGTTTTACTCGCACCTAAGAAAGCGTGTGAGTTATACCATTCACCAACTACAGGGTTCTCATCACCAAGAGCATCAGGATCTGCTGGATCAAAATGCGCTGTTAGACCTGGATTGACCGCTGTTGTCCATAAAGTTTGTGGATCAGCCCAACGGTGTAAAAGTGTACCTTCAACTCTTTCCATATGACATTTTTGACATTTTGGAGAGCTTAATGAATCATTTGAAGCTGTATCTGTACCTGTTGTTACTGCCATCTGTGTTGAACACAGTTCCATAAACATGCCTGGTGCTGTTTTTGCACCCGCTGAACGTTGGTGACATGACAGACATAGACCTTTGCCACTTTCACCGAAGTGGTTGTTAGTGTCTACATCATAATGAGGGTTGATATTAGCTACACGATCTGATTCATCTGAAGCATTCTCATTTGTCTTACCTGTTACACCATACGGTCCATAAAACGGTCCACCTGTAAAGTGTACTTTTCCATCTGTTCCATTTAAGTCTGTACTGTGCATCGTATAGCGGCCATCACTTGCTCTTGTAGTTACATCATCAGCACCCTTGTTTGTATTAGCATAGTCTACTGGTTTTTCAGGCCCCCATAATCTAAAGAAGTTATTCATGTCTTGAGTTGTAGCATCATCATTTTGTACAAGTATAGTAGCTAATGGTCTAATAATAGGTCCATGCGGGCCAGACCTCATATCTGCTTTAAGTGTATAGTCATCACCACTTTTCATCAATCTAGGTGTTTCTATACTATGACAAAAGGCACAGTTGATACCCTCTTGATTTGCCTTATGGCCAATTTGATAAGTAAGCTTGTACAAGTTTCCATTTGTGTGAGAAACAGCAACTACGGCTGCTTCTTTTGTTGTATCAAACGTAGACGTTGGATTTGCAAGGTTATATTGATCGTTTATTTTTGCAGCATCTAAGTCAGCTGTTGTTGCACCCGCTTTTAAAACCGTTAAGTTGGCCTTAAAATCACCTGCATAAAAGGCACCAGGAGCATGACACTTGATACAAGTCTGAGCAACCTTAGGAATCATTGCTTCTGTATACTCTTTTGAACCTGTTGGGTTTTCACCAATCTTATTTATATGTGTTCTTAAGAAATCTTGCATCTTAGATTGAAAGATTGGATCTGTCCATGACTTACCGTGCATAGAGCTTTTCCATGTGTCGTAAAGCTCATTATGACAGTTTTGACATTTGTTGTCAGCACTATCAAACAGTGTGTTCCCATATCCTTTTCCAGTATGATACTCTGCCGCGCCTGCAGTTGCAACTGCTGTACGCGTCTCTCCAAGATAATCTGTATAGTTAATCGACACACCCAAAGAAGCGAGTGTTTCTTTAAAGTGAGCTAAGGCCTCTTCTGCAGTAATTAGCGTAAGACTACTGTCTACCTCTTGTAAAACAGCTAAGATATCAGCTTCATTACTAAGGTCAATGCCCGTATCTTTTAAAGATCTTGTCGTTGATGGAAGTGTAATTCCATTAGAAGGATCCCCATCCTCATCAAGTGACTGAAGTAAACGAAGTACATTGACAACAGCTGGTGTCAACGCTCCGTTTGCACCTTCAACAATATCTAAAGGTGTAACGTTTGCCTTTCCTATAACACTTCCTAAAGGAAGCTTTCCAAGTAAAAAGCTTACTTCTTCGCCTTTTGTATATTTAAACTCCCCTGCCTTATCTGTTACACCCTTGCCCGTAGGGGTAGAAAAATTCAATCCCGTTACTATAGAATCTTGAAACACCCCTGTTTCTGAATTTTTAGCATTATCACTACCTCCACATCCTGTAAACAACAACAAGCTTGATGCTGTAACTGTCAGAACAATGGTTCTAATATTTTGCCGACTAAGTATATTCATAATTAACTCCCATTAACAATATTAACCTACACTATAGAACAACAATATGAAAAAATCATTAAAATCTAAGCTTTAAATATTAAATGTGATATCTAAAACAAAATTTATACTTGTATGTGATGTAAATGTGACAAGTTGAAATAAAAAGCACTCTTCTTATTGGCATAAGAAGATAATGTGTATTTTAATCTATTATATAACCGCGAGTTTTCACAGTCTTTATTAGGGGTAGAGGTAATTTTTTTCGTACATGAGCCAAGGTGACATCTATTGTATTTGAAGAGATATTCTGGGGGTTAAGGTATAAGGCATTTAACAATTCCTCTTTAGGAACAATCTTTCCGCGTTGCGCAAGTAGATAAAAAAACAGTTCGGATTCTTTTTTACTTAAGCTGACATCTTCATCATCAAATGAGATGGTCTTGGCCAAGGTATCACATACTAGCTTATCTATCTGCACACATGGCATGTTTTGATGACGTCGTCCTAGTGCACAGATCCTGGCTCTAAGTTCTTCATTATCAAAGGGCTTTTCAAGATAATCATCCGCACCCATATCCAGACCCTTAACCTTATCGGCAATACTATCATACGCACTAATAAGGATCACACCTGTAGTATGATCCTTCACCTTTATCTTTTCAATCAGCTGCATACCTATATCTTTGTCATCGAGATTTCTATCTAATAAAACGATGTTATACGTAAACTGGTCAATATAATCACAAGCCTCAGAGAACTTCGTGACCGAATCAATAACAAAATGCATACTAAGATACTGAGTTAACAATTTGGATAATTCAAGGTTGTCTTCTACTAATAATACTCTCATATAAATAGTTTATCTGATAATCGTTAAAAATTTGTTAACTGCACTAAAAAAAAAGAAGTTGTAAAAAGAAGATTAGATCGAAACCCTTAAGCTTCGATACGAATCATAGATGGAGAAGATTTAACATAACTTACATTGGCAAGTTCCAACATAATAGATTGAATATTTTTTTCAACCGCTTCATGCGTTGCAAAAAGCAAGTTGGCGCTCCCGTTGTCACAAGGACGCTGAAGCACAGTTTCTATAGAGATATTATGCTCAGCAAACATCTTAGTCACGGCAGATAAAACACCCGGTTTGTCTTCAACACTCATACGCAGGTAGTACTTCGAGACGATCTCATCTTTTGATTTCAAGCTAAGGCCTTGTTCAAGGGCTGTTTTATAACCTAGCATTGGAGAACCTTTACCGCGTCTGGCGATATCAATGATGTTAGCTACGACAGCCGACGCCGTTGCATCCCCACCTGCTCCAGGTCCATAAAACAGTGTCTCTCCAACCATGTCACCCACAACAGAGACCGCGTTCATCACACCATCAACCTTTGCGATCATCTGATCTGATTTTACAAGGGCAGCATGAGTGCGAAGTTCAACTTCGTTTCCTGTTTTTTTAGCGATGGTAAGAAGTTTGATAACATAACCAAACTCTTTTGCAAAAGAGATATCCTCTTGAGTGACCTTATCAATTCCCTCAATCAAAATATCTTCTGGCTTCGCGTCAATGCCATAAGCAATAGAAGCAAGAATAAGAAGTTTATGTGCCGCGTCAAATCCACCAACATCAAAGGTCGGATCAGCTTCTGCGTAACCAAGAGCCTGTGCTTCATCAAGAATTGGCTGATAGTCAACACCCTCATTCATCATCTTCGTCATCATATAATTACACGTACCGTTCATAATACCTTGAATTGACTCGATATGATTGGCAGTCAGACCATCTCTAAGTGCGTTAATAATAGGAATACCACCTGCAACAGCCGCCTCATATTCAAAGGCGATATCTCCCGCAAGTTCTTGAAGTTCATAGCGGTGATAAGCAAGAAGAGCCTTGTTAGCAGTTACTACAGCCTTACCCTTAGCAAGTGCCGCTTTAACCACATCAAAAGGGCCTTCAACTCCACCCATAAGCTCAACAACAACGTCGATTTCAGGATCATTAATAATATCCATAGGGTCTTTTGAAAGCTTGATATCTACACCACGGTCTTTGTCCAGGTTATTTACAACACCTGAGACAGTAACTATCTCTTGACCTGCACGCGCCGTAATAATATCCGCATTGTTTTTTAAGATATTTACTACAGAAGTACCGACCGTACCTACTCCGATTACACCGATTTTAAGCATTGTCTTCCTTCTTCTCTTGTGGAATCTCACAGTCAAACTGTTTTAAAAATTCTTTGATATTTCTTGCTGCTTGACGGATTCTATTATCATTTTCAATCAAGGCGATGCGAACATAACCTTCTCCATAAGCACCAAAACCAATACCTGGAGCTACCGCTACGCCTGCTTCTACTAAAAGACGTTTAGAAAACTCTAAAGAGCCTAGATGGGCCGCACATTCTGGAATCTTTGCCCATGAGAACATAGAAGCCTCATTTTTCTTAATATTCCAACCCGCTCTTTCAAAGGCTTCGATTAAGACATCTTGTCTATGATCATACTTGTCTGTGATATCTTGTACACATTGTTGGTCCCCATTAAGTGCTACCGTAGCCGCAACTTGAATAGGCGTAAACATCCCGTAATCTAACCAAGACTTGATTTTTTGTAACGCACCGATAAGCTTTTCGTTTCCGACAAAGAAACCTACACGCCAACCTGCCATGTTATATGACTTAGAAAGCGTGAATGACTCAACCGCCACATCTTTAGCCCCAGGAACGGACATGATTGAAGGTGTTTTATATCCACCAAAAGTAATGTCACCATAGGCGATATCTGAAATAACATAAAAACGTTTCTCTTTTGCCATAGCTACAAGACGTACATAAAACTCCGGCGTAACTGTCGCAGTAGTCGGATTATGTGGAAAGTTCACTAAAACAAACTTTGGTTTAGGAGAATTTTCTTTGAAGACTCTGTCTAAGTCAATAAAAAATTTATCTTCATTCACTCTGTAGTGCTCATCAAACTCTATACCAAACTTAACCACTGAACCACCGGCCAAGATAAACGAGTATTCATGAATAGGATAAGTAGGATCAGGAACAACAGCAACATCACCTGGATTTGTAACCGCATAAGTCAGGTGTGCATAACCCTCTTTAGAACCCATAGTTGCCACACACTCTGTCATAGGATCAAGTTCACAGTCATATCTGCGTTTATACCAGTCAGAAATTGCTATAAGAAGTTTGGGAATACCCTTAGAGGTTGAGTAACCATGGGTCTTTGTTTTCTTGGCTGATTCAACAAGTTTTTCTCTAATATGCTCTGGTGTATCCCCATCAGGGTTACCCATAGAAAAGTCAATTACATCCGCACCGGCGCGACGTTCTTGCATTTTTAATTCATTTACTTCTGCAAATACATATTTTGGGAGTCGGTCAATACGACCAAACTGTATCTCGTCGAACATTTTTTCGCCTTAGTTTCAGGCGTCTATCTTGTCCCTTTTGCTTGAACTTGTAGACCCTGTTTGATATTTTTTAGACTATAAAGATCAGCTATTTTTACATACCTTGTATCTTCGGGAAGCTCCAAGGTTATTTTCTTAGTTCTTTTATCGCGTTTATACACTTTTAAAAGACGCAGTTCTTTGTCATAAAATGAGACATAAGGATACCAATTGTTTCCTTTTAAAGACCATAGAACAAGAGATTTTGCAGATTTTACATTGAGCCAGTGTTCATAAAGTGACTTTTTCAGTACTCTTTCGGTGTATGGACGTAGTTCATTAAGCATAAGATAGGCATTTTTGATATCTATATGATAAGACCATTTTGTCTGTGTATCACGGTCAATATCAACGATATCACATCCGCGTTTTATAAGTGCCTTCTTTAAAAGAACCGGGTCAATGGCATATTCTCCCGTTAAACGGATCGTCCAGAAAAAGCCTGTCTCATTTTGCTGTGCTCTGTCGGTTATAAACCTATAATAACCCATCGACTGAAGTGTATCTGACATAATCTTTACAAAGAAAAGGGGGTTTCCACTGGATTGGAAAGTCAAGTGCATCTCTTGTGGCTTTTTAAAAAACAATTCCAAAAGTCCATTGTCTTTTAGGGTCTCGATTACCTTAGCTACATCAACACGGTCATTCGTAACAAACTCAGGTGTATCTGCAAAGATAATATTAATAAACTTTACATGCCTTGCATAAGCATTTTCACCCAAAAGTGCCTGTATTTTTTCTGAAAGTTGCTCTTTTTTTGTGAGTTCAACTTCTAAGGGCTCACTTGCTTCTAAATCATAAGTCTCAGCGTATAAAGAGCTAAGACTTAGAAGAAGTATAAAACAGAGTTTTTTTACCAAGCTTTACCTCTATTTTTTTCTTTAAACTCACTTCGAGTTAGCTTCGAAAGTCTGCCGTTTTCATATCCAAACCAGACTTTGTTTTCATCTTTGTACTTTTTTTCCTCACCATTGACTTCAAAGTTTACATATCCGTGACCCATTACTAAAAGCCATTCTTTGTCTGGGTCAAGTTCAAACGAGTCTGCACTCATCTTTTGTGTGCGTTTAAAAGTCTCAAGGTCGACAATACCTATCCACAGTTTACTTCTTGGTTTGATTTCAAACTTGCTTGTATGAACCGGTTCAACAACCACTTCAACCTTAGGTTCTACAGGTGTCACAACTTCTTTATTCGTATCCAAATTTGTAAGGTTAAGTCTTGCTTCTTCTATAGTAGAGTTATTAAGTTCATTATCAATTGTTGTTACTTCTATCTTTTGAGCATCTTGTATTTGAGGTTTTTCTTGCGGAGTTGATTCAGGTTTTAAGAGCATAAAAAGGGCACCAAGAACAAGGATACCTACGAAGATGTAAGCCTTTTTGTTGGTTGAACTTGTATCTGCACTATCTTGTTCAGAGACTACAAAAGGTTCTTTACCTTGTATATCTGGAGTTGCTGAACTTGCGGCATAAGCTTCTTGAAGTTCATGTAAGTCGATGTTGTACTCACGTTCTAAGATCGAGATAAATCCATGAAACTGGATCTTGCTCATTGAAGAAAATTTTTGATTTAAAATATCTTCAACAAACTTTTTCACTATATGTGTTTGCTCGAAAATCTTATGTGCGCCTATACTTTGCAGTTTCTCTAAACCTGTCATTGTTTTACTCCCTCATTCTGTCCATTAAGATCGCACTTGCTACACTCACGTTTAAAGAATCAAAGTCATTGGCCATCTCAATCGAGACCTTAACATCTAACTTCTTTTCAGCTCGCATAGGAATTCCCTGTGCTTCGTTCCCCATAATCAGTGCTCGTTTACCCTTGCACTTAACCTGACGGATATCTTCACCGTCCATGCTCGCTCCATAAAGAGTGAACCCATCAAGTTTTAACTCATTCATAACATCATATAAATTATGCTCATGCACTATAGGCATGTCATAGGCTGCTCCGGCAGAACTGCGTACAACATTCTCTGCTTGAAAATGTTTGACTCCTGTCACTACTATCGCATCTACCCCAAGAGCATACGCAGAGCGGATTATCGCTCCCATATTACCCATATCGGTTATTCCTGCTAAAACGACAACAAACTCAGGCTTCGACAAGTCTTTAAGGTCTATAAGCTCAAGATCGTCCACTTCAGCTAAAAAACCTTGATGGTTGCCTGTCTTACTCATTGACTGAGCAGCATTATCAGGAATACGTTTAAGCTCAAAGTCCATACGCATAAGGCGCGAGTACTCTTTTTTATCAAGTTCTTTTGAGACAAATAATGTCTTAACTTTATTCGGATGTTTTTCTATTAGGTAATAAACCGGTTGTTTTCCATAAATAATCATAGTTGGAGTTTATCTAAAACAGTCTTAAGTATATGACATTATGGTAATAATTTAGGAAACGAGAAAAAAAGTTTAATGAAATTTAAGAAGATGTTACCTATTGTATAGTTTTTAGTTATATGTAAGATTTCACAAGTTTATGTATGTTTTTTTTAGTTATTATATATCAAGTAAGCGTTGATAACAGGCTTTTGTATTTTCTCCTGTGATCTTAGAAATAAGCTTCGCTGCCGCCTTCTTGGAGATGTCCAGATCTAAGACATCTTTTTCACTTAAAGAGCTGTGTCTTGCTTCTGCCGCTTCAATCACCACAACCCATTCACCCTTGATCATCTCTTTTGAGATCTTTGCTTTTACTTCTTTTGCTGTCCCGTGCACATAAGTCTGATATCTCTTGGTAAGCTCTTTTGCAAAAAACACCTTTCTTTCAGGTGCTTCTGTCTCTAACTCTTTAAGAAGCTTGTCTAAACGGTGGGGTGCCTCATAAAGTATAGTCGTAAAACCATTATACAAGGCAGCTTGCAAGGCTTGTGATCTGTCTTTTCCCTTATGTGGCAAGAAACCGAAAAAGAGCATCTGTGTATTGACAAAACCACTGGCCACAAAGGCAGTTAAAAGTGCGTTTGCCCCGGGTAAGATATCATACGCTATACCTTTGTCTTGGCAATAAGAGACCAAAAGCTGACCCGGATCTGAAATACCCGGCATCCCGGCATCAGAGACATACACAACATTAGCATCAAAGAACTCTGGTGAGGTCTTTTCTATAAATGCTTGTTCATTATGAGAGTGAAGTGAGATAAACTGTTGTTCTTTTCTTTCGAGTTGATAGCGTTCGTTTAAAATATGTAAAAGTTTTTTTGTCACCCTGGTGTCTTCACAAAGCAGTATGTCTGCATCACGTAGCGCGTCCATAGCTCTTAAAGAGATATCAGCAATATTTCCGATAGGTGTTGGAACTAAAGTCAGCATAATAAACCTTTTTGTGAAAAGTCAGTGTTTTTATAAAGTCGTAGATGTTTTTGTGAAGAAAGAAGGTTTGACAGCATAAATGCTGCCAAGGTAAAACTAGTCGATGCTGTAACGTTTTTTGAATTTGTCAATACGTCCGGCTGTATCAACCATACGCTCAGAACCTGTGAAGAATGGGTGACATTCATTACAGATTTCAACACGGATTTCTTTTTTAACGCTTTTTGTTTCAAATGCGTTACCACATGCACATGTTACTGCACAGTTAAGTAGTTCTGGGTGAAGATCTTTTTTCATCTAAGTTTCCTTGTGTGTCACGCTATGTACGTAATCACGGTATATTTTTTTAAAATCCGTACGGGTGCGGATTTGTAATGACGGAATTATATCAAAATTTATCTTATTTTCAAATAATAGACAACTGCTCATCTATTTTTGTTATAATTTAAAAGAACAAGGACTTAAATAGATGGCTCAAGAAACCATATTTTCTGTCACGCTAGACTCTAGTGTTACAATCATTACCTTTGATGATATTGACTCCTGTATAATTGGATATGAAGCTTCTGATCTTATTGGAAAGAACTGGTTTGAAGTTTTTATCCCCGAAAGTAATGAGCAAGAGATGCAAAAAGTTTTTGACGGCTTTTTTAAGGGTGACCTGTCATTTTGGGAACACGAAAATGAAATCACCTGTAAAGATGGGACAAAAAGACTGCTTAAATGGGAGAATTCACTTAAAAGAGATGCTCATGATTATCCTGTTACTGTGTATAGTCAGCGCTATCTAGATTAAGACCTTTGAAGCAATCGCCATAGCTGCGGACTCTGAACGCAGTATCATAGGGGTATCTAGACGGAAGCGTTGAAGTTTTTCTACCTTAGTGCGTTCATCTTCAGAAAAGCCGCCTTCACAGCCTATCAAAACCGTTGAGACCTCATTGTCACATCCCAAGACCTCATCACAAAAATCAAGTACCACGGTGTCAGGATTTTTATCTAAAAAAGCATCCAGTGTCTTAAAGGTTTCAAACTCTATCTGCTTGCTTCGTCCGCATTGTTGAGAAGAGGTCTCTAAGATGCGTTCATATCTTTGAATGTCTGTTTTAAAGTTCTTTTGAGACCTTGCGCAATAGATGAAGGATATCTTGCTTACACCTATCTCATTTAGACTTGGCAGGACTTTTTCTACGGACTTAGGGTCTATTACACACCAGGCGATGTGTAAACTCTTGTCTGACTTTATCTCTTTGGTTTCAGTGCTTACATGTTCTAAAGTAGCTGAACGTCCATCTAGCGAGGTCACTCTATAACTGTGTAACGCTTCACTCTTGTCTCGCGTTCTAAAGTACAAAACATCATCTACGTTATGGCGACGCACTTTAAAAAGGTATTTATACTCTTCGCCCTTGAGTTTTAAGGATGTTTTTCCGGCATCATCACTAAAAAGAAATTGCATTTGCCATTTCCGAGAACCCACCCACTGCAATGAGAAGCACCAGTTCTAAAAGAAGATATTTATACCCAAGCTTAATATACGTCATCTTTGGCATCAAATTAAATTTTATAACTTGAGCCAGAGCCTTGTTCCGTTTGATCTCCAAGCCAGCCACTATAAATACTGCAACAATCATGATCAAGTTAGCCGGTGTCAAGCTTAAATGTTGTGCAGCCATTAAAATAGCCCCTGTCAAAACTACCGCCGCTAAAAAACTCAGATGAAAGATCATCAATATTTTGATTAATTTCGTGAAAGCCTTAAAATCAGAACTGACTTTATGTGAGATTATCATAAGCACGACTATTGATATCAGTGCAATTACGCTGTATATGTGAAGATTTTGACTCATTTGAAGCATTTCATCCATTCTAAACCCCTTTTACCCTTTAAAAAGTTAGATTTTACCCTATTTTCCTTATACTACCTTATACAGATTAAGGGGTGAGTCATGGCAATATTAATAGAAGATGCACTAAAACAGATTGATGAGTGGGTAGAACCTCTTCATTCTGAGATTGTCTCACTTGAGGCTTCATTAGGACGTATCCTTTATAATGATGTTGTTGCTGTTTACAACCTTCCTGCCTTTAACAATTCAGCTATGGACGGGTACGCCATCAAACATAATGATGAAGGCAAAGAGGTCATTGTAGGTGAGACTATCTTTGCCGGTGATGATTCAGATGCGAGAGTTGAGCAAGGCTGTGCACTAAAGATTATGACAGGTGCACGTGTACCAATGGGGGCTGAGGCCGTTGTGCCTATTGAAGATATAGAGCGTATTTCAGACAATGTTATTTCCCTTCCCTCTTCAGTGCGTAAGGAACAACATATTCGCTATGCTGGTGAAGATATTAAGGCAGGTGACTTACTTTTAAAAGCCGGTCATAAACTTCATGCTCACCATATAACAATGTTAGCCTCTCAAGGTATCTCTCATGTGTATGTGACTAAACGTCCCCGGGTTGCTGTTTTTGCCTCAGGAAAAGAGTTGAAGATGCACTTTGAAACGGTAGCTGATCATCAAATCCATAATACCAACACGCCTACCTTTTTAGCCCGTGCACAAGAGCTTGGTTGTGAAGTTATTTTTATCGGTACCTCTGAAGACACCTTAGAAGACATCAAAGCCCATATTGCTTCTGCTCTTGAAGGCTCTGACCTTATTATCACCTCAGGTGGAGTAAGTGTTGGGGATGCCGACTTCACAAAAGAAGCCTTTAACTCTTTTGATTATGAGACCTATTTTTCAAAAATAGATATCAAGCCCGGAAAGCCGACAACCTTTGGGCGTATTGGCAGAACCTATGTTCTAAACCTGCCTGGAAATCCGCTTGCCGCTGCGGTAAACTTTGAGATCTTTGCACAAAGTATCATCTTAAAACTACATAATGCAAGACTGCCTTATATAGGGAGTTTTAAAGCAAAGATGAAAGAAGATTTTTCTCAACGTGTGGGCAAATATACGGTTATTCCTGGTTATTATGATGGGGAGTTTTTTGCGCCGGTTGATAAAAGAAGTCCAGGAATGGTCTCGCCTCTTGCCGTCTCTAATGCCTTTATGATCACAGATGACAAGGTTGCTGATATTAAGCAAGGAGAAACGATCTTGCTTATCCCTACTAGGTGGCAGATGTGCACACAAGAAAAAAGTGAGATTATTACTAAGGGTTAGCTACTTGATAAAGCATCAAGTCTCTTTTAAAAAAGAATAAAACTTTTTTTAGTTATCACAGCTATCGCTGTCCTCACAAGGTGAAAACTCAAATTTATCATTTCTTTTTATTAACAACATTACAGCAAATCCACCAAAAACTACACTGAAAAATACAACTTCCATATTGTCTCCTACCGTTAAGTACTAAAACTATACAGTAGTTGGGTTAATGAACAACTCACCTTTTATAACTTTTTCCCATAAGTCATTGTTATGCCAGTCGGCTTTAACTGCCGGAGAAAAAAGAATTTTCTGAGGTTCTATCAGACCCATGTTTTCATTATAAGCATCTGCTCTAAAGCCTTGAGCGTAACCAGTTTTTGTCTCGTGTACGATGATGGAGTGAAGTTTTACTTCTTTTTCACCGTTTATCATCTTAGTACATGAAAGCATCTTGTCCACCATAATAAAGATCACACGAGAGAACTGTTCAGCTGAAGGAGAGACAGGTAGCTGAACCCATCTATCAGAATGCTTTTTCATATCAGCTATATACTCTTTGTCATCTGAATCCCATAAGGTGATCGCATGATCAAAAGAATCAATCAGGTCTTTAATAGACTGTTTCATCAGACCAAAGTCAAAAACCATCTGTCCATGATCTAAAAAGTTAGACTCAAACAAGACTTCTATCTCATATGAATGTCCATGTATAGAAGCACGACACCTTTGAGTAGAGCAACCTCTTACTATGTGGGCATTTTCGAATTTAAATAGTTTTCGGATCAACATTGTATATCCTTAAGATTCTGCCTGAAACATCGCTTCGCGATCGCCTCGGCTCGTTTTAAGATAGAAACATTTGTTATGCAAACCGCCATGGCTTGTTTTCGAATTAACATCAAACACCCTTATTTTGATCCCATAAACGAATATGAAGTCTATCGCTGTACACATATCCCTTTATCTTGCAATAATCAATTACCGCTTCACCGTGATATTCTAGTTCAGACTTAGAACCACCCTTAGGCATGCAGTAGACTGCTATAGAAGGAGCAAGTTTGATTATCTCATCTATCTCTTTGTCAACCCCTGTTTCAAGAGACTCTTTATCAACTGTAAATTTAAAAAAGGCATCTTGGGAATAGGTAGCAATATTTTGTATGGCTTGAGCATTTATGCGTTTGCTTTCTGGTTCACCACTGTTGGTTAGTTTTACCGATAAGGCAAAAACACACTTTTGATACACACGAAATCTTTCAAAATCAACATCAATCGCACCATTTGTCTCAAAGGTCACTCTATGACCTTTGCCTTGAAGAAATTCTATAAAAGAAACAAAAAGCTCATCGTTGGCATAGATGAGAGGCTCCCCCCCTGTTAAAACAATATCTGCTTTAATCGGGAGTGTGTAAGACTCATAAATAGAAATAAGTTCATCAAGGGATTCAAGACCTAACCATGTTTGGCCAAAATGTTTTTTATCAACCGCGTAAACCGTATCACATCCGACTATCTTCGCTCCGTTTGGTGAGGTCTCTGAGCACCCAAAACCTTCACACTTCATGTTACATCCGCCAAAACGGAAAAACAAAGAAGGTGTGCCTAGATATTTACCCTCACCTTGTATAGAATAAAAATGTTCAACTAAGTAAATCATCCACCCGTCTCATAAAAGGCCCTTGTCGAAGCTTCACCATCTGCTTCGCTCCAACGGTTTTTCTCAGGCTTTGTACGAATGACTTCTTTTAAAACCATAGCAGCTTCCTGAATATCTCCGCGTTTAACAGAGTCATGAATACTCATTGCCTCATCAAAATACAAACAGGGGATAAGATTTCCTTCCGCAGTCAAACGGATACGATTACACTTGGCACAGAAATCATCTTTATAAGGCTCAATAATTCCAAAGCGATAACCATCATCACAACGGTAATAGTGTGAAGGTGAAGTAGCATCAAAACCTTCATCTTTAAAACCATACTTCCCGCCAATAAGTGCTAAAAGCTCTTCGCTTTTCATACCCTTGATATCAACTTCCGCGTGGGTGTTTTCCATATACTCGATGTAACGAACTGTAATATTTCGTTCTTTACAGTACTCCATCACATCAAGGATCTCATTTTCATTCATCCCTATCATAGGAACCATATTCACCTTGACCTTAAGGCCTACTTTCAGTGCTTCATCAAGACCTTCAAGTACTTTTTTAAGAACATTCTTTTTCGCAATTTTTTCAGCGACATCAGGAATAAGGCTGTCAACAGAGATATTAATACGCTTAAGTCCGGCATCTTTAAGTTTTTGTGCTGAACCCTTAAGTAAGTAAGCATTGGTTGTCATCGCAAGGTCTATCTCAGGACAATAGTCATATATCATCTTAATGAATATATCTAAGTCCTCACGTAAAAGTGGCTCGCCACCGGTGATACGGATTTTTTTAACCCCTTCATCAATGGCAACTTTCATAAATAAAAAAAGCTCTTCAAATTTTAGTAAATTTTCTTTTGGCACCCATGAAAACGGTTTCTCCGGCATACAATACTGACATCTAAAGTTACATCTCTCTGTCACAGAAACACGTAAATAATCAACTGTACGGCCATAACTGTCAACTAACATATTTTTCCCTATTTCACACGCTTTATCTAAGTATATTTTATACTTTTTAACAGATTTTTCTCTTGAGAAAGATCAAGTAAAGAGTAATTTTTCTTATTGTATCTATAAATTGATTTGATTTTTATTAGTAGTAGTTTGAAAATTATAAGCTTAGCCTCTGCTAAGGTTATAAAATAGAGTGAAGCTAAGAATTGTTCTGAAAATCTTTTTGTGTTGGTATAAACCGACTAAAAACAAAGAGTAACACAGCAACAGCAAGTATCAATATAGCCGCATAAGGAAGTTCACTATAATCACTTATAGAAATTTTAAACACTATCAACAAGGCTTCAATCAACAAAGCGATCATGATCGATGACATAAAGGTAACCAGGCTTTTTGGATTGAAAGCTTCTGAAATATTTTGTGTTTTTGGTAAGACTTCCTGCTCATATATTGTCTTTCCTAAATCAAAAACGGCTAAGCCAAGCGTTAAAGCGATGACAGGCTTAAACACAACTTCTAAACTCATCTTCTCTTGTGAAAAAAGATAGACCAGAAATGAACCAAGTCCATAAAAGGCACTAAACAGACCAAGGGCAAGCAATCCCCCTCCAATCAAAGAGTATGAAAATCGAGTCATCTCCCGAAACATCGTTTTGGATTCTATCAAGTGAAAACGCTCTAATAAAACTCTTAGCCTGAAGTCTAAAAAGATATAACCATTCTCATGTTTGTGCACAACTGTCAGACAAAGACTTCCTGTTGCACTTGAGATATAAGGCTCACTCACAAAATAAGGCTTGTCTATCTCTTCTTTATTAAAAAGATAATCTCTTTTTCTCCCTAGATGTTCATCTTCTTCTGTATTCACACCGAAATTTGAGGATATCTGAATCAGATCTTTATCACACTCATACATCAACTCTAAACTTTTAAATGTATCATGCAGTTTTTCAAAACTCTTTTTGGAAGTATCTTCAATATGGAGTCGTCTAAGTGTGGAGATAATGAACTTTTCTATCAGTTCAGTGTTTTCATTATATAGTTGTACTAAATGTTGCATTGTTTTCCTTTACATTTTGCAAGAAGCACCCTTATGCTGCTTGCAAAATGTACGTATCATCTTCATGATACGTACACGCTTTGAGAATAACGTCATTTTACACAAAATGACAGGAGAACAGAGCTTTAGGGACTTACCTACTTGCCACTTTGAAGCAGTGCCCCAGCTCTATCTACTCATCATCTTTAGCGAACTTCTCATATAAGAAACTTAATATCGCTTCTCTACAACGGATGTACTCCGGGTCATGCTGTAAAGAGACCCTGTCTCTTGGACGCTCTAAGTTCACCTCAAGTATCTCACCAATAGTCGCTTCAGGACCATTGGTCATCATAATAACCCTGTCACTTAGAAGTACCGCTTCATCAATATCATGGGTAATGATAATAACTGTGTTTTTAACATTTTGCTGAATACGCATCAAGTGTTCTTGCAGATTTGCACGTGTTAATGAGTCAAGTGCACCAAAAGGCTCATCCATCAAAAGTACCTTAGGCTTAATTGAAAGCGCTCTTGCAATACCGACACGCTGCTTCATTCCCCCACTGATCTCACCGGGGTACTTATCTTTTGCATGGTCTAGATTAACCATAGAGACAAAGGTCTCAACACGTTCCCTCAGCTCTTTTGCACTTAGTTCCGGCATAACTTTTTTAACAGCCATCTCAATATTTTGATACACAGTCAACCAAGGAAGAAGTGAATGGTTTTGAAAGACAACAGCTCTTTCAGGTCCGGGACCCGTAAGTGTTTCACCTTCAAGTGATATCTCTCCGCCTGTTGCCATATCAAGACCGGCAATCATATTTAGCAGTGTTGATTTACCACATCCGGAGTGACCGATGATTGAGATGATCTCATTTTCTTTTATCTCAAGATTAACATCTGTAACTGCCACATACTCTTTTCCTTTTCCCAAAGGGAAGGCTTTTTTAATATCATTAAATTCTAAAAACTTACTCATGTCTTACCCCTGTTGCTTTTTTGTATAATCGAAATAATCAGCTATATAGCCCATTATCATGTCTAAGATATATCCAACGATTCCGACAATGAAGATACCAATGACAATGTTTGGATAGTTAAGGTTGTTATATTCATCCCAGATCCAAAACCCGATCCCAATTCCACCGGTTAGCATCTCTGCTGCAACGATGACCAACCAGGCGATTCCTAATGATAAACGCATTCCTGTAAAGATATACGGTACCGCTACTGGCAGGATAATCTGTGTTACCTTTTCAAGTGGTGTAAACTGTAAGACCTTCGCTACATTCAAATAATCTTCATTAACACTTTTAACACCTAAGGCCGTGTTAATAATAATTGGCCAGATTGAGGTAATAAAAATCGTAGATATCGCCGTCGCATTAATATCTTGAAAGATCATTAATAGAAGTGGCAACCAAGCTAAAGGCGATACCGGTTTTAAGATCTGAATATACGGGTTTAAAGCCGTCATAAAATTTGCTGACATCCCAATTAACAGTCCTACAGGGATACCAATAGCTATCGCAAGAGCAAACCCCGCAAACACACGTTTTAAAGAGTTGACAACCTGCCAAAACACACCTTTATCATCTTCATTTTCTATATAAAAAGGATCACTTAAAGACCCTACAATCTCATCACCATCGGCATTAATCCCACCAAAAGCAGCTATATATGTATCTGTCGGCGTTGGAAAATCTTCCACCGCAACCGCTAAACCTGACCAAGCGGGGATAAATACTATTAATACCAAAAACGGTAATATTATTTGTTTAAGCTTCTCAAAACTCATTTATTCTCCTTAAATTTCATTCTGTTCTCCAACAGATAAAAAAACATCTAAATGTCCTTTTATCTGCCTGTCAGCCTAGGCTGACAAGTTGAAAGTTTTATTTCTTAATCACATACTTTGGATCAGCACATCCAGCTGGTCCATAAGGACACACATATGAAGGTTGTTCTGTTTTTACGCTCCATTTGTTAGCGGCTGCAAGGTCTTCTTTTGATACTTTTGAATTTGTTACTTCAAAGTCAAAGATATAATCAACCGCTTTGTTAGGATCCCAAACTTTTTTATCCATAAACATATTGTGCTCATCAACACCGTCTTTTTTCCAAGCTGAAGGAGGAAGTGTATAACCAACTTCTTTTGCTGCTATTTCAAACAGGTCAGGACGATAAGTCTTTTCAATCACTTCTTTCATATTTACAGGATGATCAAGTTGACCCCATCTGTACATCTGTGTAATGAACCACATACCGTGAGAATAAAATGGATACGCTGCATAATAATTAGCAAACACATTAAACTGTGGGTTTGGCTCTGAATCTTGACCTTTCAGGTACTGAAATGTTCCTGTCATAGACTTTTCAAGAACGGATACCGGAGCTTTTACATAGTTAGGCTTAGAAAGGATCTTCGCGGCTTCTTTACGGTTATCCCATGAAGCATCTAACCACATCTGCGCTTCGAGAACTGCTTTCATAACTGCCTTAGTCGTCTCAGGGTTTTTCTCGATAAAATCAGCTCTTGCCTGAAGTACTTTCTCCGGATTGTTGTTCCAGATATCAAAGTTTGTTACAAGCGTTGAACCCTTTTTCTTAAGTACAACACGCTCATTCCACGGCTCACCAACACAATATCCTTCGATATTACCCGCGATAAGGTTTGAAGGCATTGTTGGTGGTGGGAAAGGCTTGATTGTCGCATCACGATCAGGCTCGATACCCGAAGTCGCCATCCAGTAACGTAACTCATAATTGTGTGTTGATACCGGGTGAACCATACCAAAGGCTAAAGGCTTATACGAGTCACCTTCAGCAACACGTTTTGCATCAATATACTTTTTAAGAGACTCAGAGCCAAGAGGTCTAGCGGTCTTATCCATTCCATGCTTTTCCATCTTTTTAATGATGTTATTACCAAAGGTAATCCCGTTTCCATTAAAGTCAAGACTTAAAAGCGCTTGTAAGTTTGCCTTACCATTAATTCCTAGTGTTGCTGCAATTGGCATACCTGCTAAAGCGTGTGAGAAGTCATACTGACCGTTAATGACTTTTTGCTGGATACCTGGCCAACCGCCACCCTCTTTTACAACATGAACATCAAGACCATATTTTTCGAAAAAACCTTTTTCTTTTGCGATAACTAAAGGGGCACAATCCGTAAGTGCAATAAAACCTATTGTCAATTCTTTTTTCTCTAACTCTGCCATTAAAGAACTTGTTACCAATGATAAACCTAAACCTATTTTTAAAACGTGTTTTGCTAATGGAAAACCTAACATTTAAACTCCCTTGTTTTTAATACGCATATTGTACAAGATGTAAAATATTATTTGACCATTTCATGGTTAATTTTTAATCATTAGTTGATTATAAAACATACTAATTTGTTGATTGTAAAGTGTGGCAGTATTAAGCTAAAATGGGATTAAACGTGATAAAGAAGGTGATGAATAAAAAGAGGAAAAGAGGTCCAAGACTGGACCTCATATATCAATAAGAAAACTTAGATAGAAAATTTATAGTCTAACTGTACCCAAAACTTTTGAGTATCTACGTCACCACCTGTTAAAGTTGCACCACTATTGTCTGAACTAAAATCTGCATATTTAAGTAAACCAGTTACATTTTTAAAACCAGGAATTGCTCTTTTGTATAGAAGGTCGATCTCTGTACCATAGTCAACACTATCTACATCAGATGAAAAGTCATGATAAATTGCTTTCAGCACACCAACTTCTTTACTTTTATATCCAAGCATGATATTTGCGTCAACTAGACCCTGAGCTGGTGTTCCAAGAAATTTATCCGCAAAACCATTAAACTTATGGTTTGTACCATATGGTGTAACAAAAGTTTTTCTTTCAGCTGATGTATCGGAGGCTGATTTACCACTTTGTACTTCATAATTGATACCTGCAAGAATACCGCTCATATTCATACCTAGTTCAAGATTATAATAATCTGCATCTGCACTTTCTTGTGTAGGCGCTGGATTCTCTGTCATAGAGGCATCACCCATCATTGCGTATTCAGCACGGTAGCTAAGTTTAAGTGAATCAGATACAGGAACCTTCCCTGTTAATGCAAGACCGTATGTATCGCCTAGGTTTTCAACCAAATAACCATAACCTGTAATCGTTAATGCGTCCATAGCCTTATACTTAGCATGTAAAATTCCAATATCTTTGTTGTCCGTTGCTTCTACAATTTTATTTGTTTGCGTTATATATGACGCCATTAAATCTAAACCTTCGATACTGCTATCAAAAATGGTTGTCGCATCATATGTTTGTGGCATTTGTCTCCAGGCTACGGCACCTATAAAACGCAGATTGTCCACATTGAACATCTGACGTCCGTAACGAAGTTTTGTTTTCTTATATTTAACATCTATATATGACTGTGTTAAACGTGTTTGTTCAGGGTCCGCAACAACAGAATTTGGGTTTCCTCTTCCATCTAAACCATTATAGTTGTCCGGATTTAAAGCATGAACATCTGTCATCTCTACATAAGTTGAAAGCCAATCTGTTCCTAATAAATCCGCCCCTACACCAAGTACTAAACGGTTTGTTAATGCATTAGCATTAGGATTTGGCTTATCTTCATCAACCATCTCATAACGTGGACGAATCTCACCCTTAACTTTGACATTCTCAAAAATCGAGATTCCTTCATCGGCTGCTTGCGCGCTAAGAGTTCCTACACTCATCATTACGGCTGTTGCCAAAGACATCTTAATCATATTTTTCATTTCTTCTCCTAAATTAAATATTAGCGATAGTATAACAAACAGATGGATTTATATTAATCATGAAATGATTAATATTTAATCAATATTGCATTATTGCTATTTTAAAGTACCAAGTAAAACTTCATGGCAGCTCTTTGAAAGCTCTGTAAAGACCTTAGAGAGAGACCATAAGACTATTTTTTATCCTTGTATCCGTTAACAGAATCTATATTTCCGCCATATCCTTGAGCTTTATTTAGCTTCGTCTTTTAATAAAAAGTACACACCTGCTACATCATCTTCTTCATAGGTCATGATGTCAACATTTGAGTAGTTCTTTAAAGGGGCGGTATTTAAAAGAGGTTCTGGTTTTGAACCTTTCATCTGGAAAAAGAAGTCTATGGTCTTGATAATTATCATTATTAGGAACTATGTACAATACACTACTAAAAGTTAGTTTATTGTGTGATAAAATAAAGAATTTGTGATCTTTATCTGTAAGACCTCATCAATATGAAGCTTTTATATTTAGTCTACTCTATAAAAAACAGAGGCAGGCTCAGAAAAATTCGGAACATCATCATAGGTAAAGACTGCATAATACTTACTCTCGTCTAAGGCCCCAAAATTGTCATAAGTATATGAATCTTTCCCACCATAAAGTTTTTGCCCATCATAAGGTGAACAAGGTATATGGAAGGGGTTTTTAACAACGATCACCCCTCTAAAGGCTTCATCATCTGGATTCTTCCAGCTTAGCTTTACCATACCGTTGTCTTTAACAAACTTCAAGTCACTTACAGGGGCAACACCTTCACGGCGCTTTTTTACATATTCTATCTTCAGACGTGGCGGGTTCACATTCTTAGTATCCGTCCAGTCAACAAGTTGAGAGGTAGAAAAGTTCTTTTCTGATGTGGGCAAGATGACAAAAAGAAGTTTCTGATTATTACGCATAGCAGAGACAAGTTCTACAATACTGTAAGTATCAAAAACAAAACGTTGAGTCTTTTCTTTTCTAATCTCTTCTATGCTCACTTCATACCCGATACGCTCCACACTATCGCGTTTTAAGATATTAGCTACTGTTTTCTCTTTACCTTTGGCATTAACCATTTCCACATGAAAACGTAGGTTTTGTGACGCATTAATCTTACTAACATCCATTTCAAGATAGATACTTGACATGACTATATTTTCAACATTAGGAAGATTATCAAGATTAAATTCTATGCAGCCATACTGAACAGATCCCTTTTCATCAAACCCGACCTGCAAACTGTCTTCTTGCGCCTCAGTTTCTGAAATACTAGTTAATCCTGAACTTTCCAGCTCAATTTTTGCACCAGGCAGTGTATACGAGATCTCTAGTTTAGGTCTAAATTCCAGACCATTAGAAAACTTGTTAAATCCGATATCCCATTGCATAAGCTGCGAGGACCTGTCCAGGGGGAGCCTTGTTGGACCATCCATTCTAAAAGTGACTTCCTTGCGCTTAAGCGCCTCTTGTAAAAGCATTCTCTCATTTTTTGCAAAGACCCAGGTTCGCCAAATACCTTGTGAAAGTTCTTGCGAACGTGTTGGTTTTTCAATATATGAAAGTAAAGGCGCATTTTTAACGGCGGTAAATGAGTGTAAACTATCACAAGCACTTTCATCCATAATCCCAATACGCCACTCGCCATACTTTTCAACTTGAACATTAACACGGTTGATAGGATATAGTGATATCTTGGCGTCCGTGATAATAGCATTCTCGGGAACAGAGTCAAGAGGAAAGCCCATCACACCATAACACTCACCACGACTCTGGGAGACCCCAACAAACAAGGAATTCAGTCCAAAATGCTCAGCATTTTTTGTTGTCTTCTCACCTACATAGCCAATCTTCTCTTGACTTGGAAAGAGTATCTTTGAAAAACCATCTATATCACTAAGTGTTCTAACTGTCACCTTGGGAGCAAAGGCAGACTTTATACGACGTTCTCTACATACTGCTCGTACAAAGTAAGTATAGTTCATTGAAGCGTGTAAATGGTTGTCCACATAAAACTTTGCCTTCGTCATACCAATACGGTTAGATGCTTGGCAATGAGAAATCTCTTTTTTTGAACGATAAATCTCGAAATAGACATCTTCATTTTCAGGATATTCCCACTCAAGCTCTACTCTATTATTAGCTACCTTTGGTGCAATGAAATTTGTTATACGAGGAAGCCTAATAGTCTTGTCATAATTTGGCACCTCATGAAGCGCGTAGATCAAGGCGGGGATGTTTTCATTAATATGCTCTGTCATATTTTCTATAAAGTCAGAGATATTACGTGTTCCTACTTCAACCGTAAGTGCAAGTGCCCCTGTAGAGTAGTAAAACTCGCGTCCACATCCGCTTATAAGATTTACAGGAGGTTTTCCCATATGCACCCCATACTCACGTCCTGAGACCTTTCTGATCTCTTCTGCCATATTTGCTGAGAGAGTATTAAGATCCGTCGCATTAAGTGCGTCTTCATGTTTAAAGTTATGCGCAGGAAAAAACACATTGCCTTGGGAATGATAATCGAGTGCGATTGTAATATTGGGATGGTCTTCTGCAAAGTTTTTAAGTGCTAGGGTCTCAGGTTCAGAAAAGGGCTGGGGACCTGAATAGACATTCGAAGAGGTGTTTTTACTTGGAGCATAACCCACATTAAAGTTACGGTTCAGATCAACACCAAAACTTCCATCTGCATTCTGCCTACGGTTTTTACGCCAAAAAGAGAAGTGGGTACGCGAAAATTCAAAACCATCAGGATTCGCACAGGGAACCATATAAAGCGTTGCACGAGAAAGAGCCTCATTCAAGACGGGGTCAAAATCAATATGCTCTAAAATATATTCACCAAAACCTTTGGACAGTTCAATTCCAATCCACTCACGTGCATGTACCGTCCCTGTATAAAAAAGAGCGGGTTTAGCGTCAGCCGTCTCGAGGTCTTTTGAAACCGTCACAACAACAATATCTCGATCTTCCCAAGTCTTGCCAATGACTTCAACCCTAAAAATATTTGGATATTTCTTTTGGGCCTCATAAAAAAATGCTATTGTTTCATCATAAGAGGTATATTGTTCTCGCATTATTTTCCCTGAAAGTCTTTAAAAAAGTCTATTTAAAAGACTTTTCCCATTTTTTCAAATGTTGTTTAGAGATAAAATTATAGTTGGCAAAGTCTTTGAAAGAGGTAATTTCTTCCTCATCCACTAATGTTTTGATCTTAATAGCCACATCATCTTCCATTCCATACAAAGAAAGAAGCTCAGTTAAAGAAATGTTTTCTATATCTAAAAGCTCTTCTTGCATAGCCGATGATTCTTCACCTTCACTTGTGGCTTCCTTAATGGTTTCAGGAAGATCTTCTTCTTTTGTCACTATCTCTGTAGGGTCAGGGAAGTCTGAAGGATCACTCAGTTCTGCTTTTTGCATATCAAATACACCTGTATCACTTAAATACATTGCCCCATCAGATGAAGGCGTATAATCAGCAAAGTACAGATGTCTAAGTGTTCGTAAAACTGAAGGGTCCATTTTCCCCAACTCTTCCCAAGAGAAAAGAGGCACATGAGGCATCCTGAAACGTCCTTCAGAAAGATCCCACATAATATACTGGCCTATCCAGTCACGAATATAAGGAAAGGCTGCAAAAGCCGTAGCACACTCAATGATATAAGCCTTATCTGTATTTTTATCTATACCGATATCACAAGCCCAATACTCAGCCTTGGCTGCCTTAGAAGCCTCTACCGCTAACTCAAGTGCAGCCATTGGAACATTATTATAGTTCATATCACCACCTTGAGAAGTGTTGGTAATCCATTCCCCTGTTCCTGAGTATCTCCAAAAAGCACACACCGGTTTATGCCCAATCAGCATCACGCGGATATCACCTGAGTCTTTTAAAGGGATAGCATTTTGCATATACATTGGATTATATTTTTCTTTATCAAAAAGTGCTCTTGCTTCTTTATAGTTGTCTACCTTATGAACAAAGTATCCGCCATAGTTTGAAGCCCCGTAAGAACGTTTTACAATTTGGGGATAAAAACATTTTTTTAAATACTCATCCCCCTCTTTTTCATCATAAAAAATACCTGTTTTTGGTGTAGCAACCCCATGTTTGTTACAAAACAGTGTCACATTTTCTTTGGACTTGTTTGGGAACTGTGTTTCCAAAGAAGGAATAAAACGAACATTAGGAAGCGCCTTGGAAATCTCTCTAAATGTCTCATAAGCCGTTGCAGGAATATTTCCGACAAGCACTTCAATCTTCTTTTTCTTTACCTCTTTAATAAAACGGTCTGAATCATTTTTCCAATGATAAGTGACTTCTTCTATCTTATCTGGCCAGCCCTTGAAGTTGCTGTAATCAAAAAAACGCATAACATAATCTAAATATAAAAAGCCTAGTTTCGGTAGTTTTTTGTTGCTCATATGTTTTCCTTTGGTAAAGTTATTTTTGTTTTGTCGGCTACGCCTGAAATATCGCTTCGCGACCGCCACGGCTTATTTTGTTTTTCTATCTATCAGATCAACGATCTTGTCAATTTTCTTATCGTTAAAATTTAGTCCCATCTTCTCTTGCGCTGGTGTTGCAAAAGCAGGAATACCATTTACTTCTAAAACGACATATTCCTCCTTTTCTCTATCATAAAGAAGATCCACTCCCGCAATATCAATGTTTACAGCCTTAGCTGCATCAATAGCCAGTTGGACCACATCATCATTAGGCTCGCGCATAATCACATGACCGCCAGAAGTGATGTTTGTTCTCCAGTCCTTATCAGAGGCTTGACGACCATAACAAGCGATATACTCGCCATCAACCACATCAATTCTAAAATCCGTATGGTCATTATCAATATACTTTTCAATATAGTAGTGGCGAATATCCATCTGATTTAAAAAGGGCATTAAGGTATCAAGTGTGTGGTGATTTTCAATCAAGGCCATACCCACACCACCCCAACCGTCAATCGGTTTAAAGACCATCTTGCCCCATTTGTCAAAGAGGTCACGAATGCGTTCCGGCTCTTCTCTATGACACAAGAAAAAGTCTGAACAGTTTACACCGGCTTGGGAAAGTGCCATATTGCTTTGAAACTTATCCTCAGTCAATCTAAAGGCTTCATACGTGTTAACAGTAGGAATAAGCTTATTTAGCTGTTCATAAAAATATATTTGAGAAACCGTCTGCTCTCCTGCGTTATAAGAAAAAAACAGGTCCATCTCGGCAAGATTAAACCCTTTACAGCGTAAGCCTTCTTTATCAGCCTCAGAATAACGAAGATTCAAACCCGTAACGGAATTGATACCTCTATCAAGTAATTTCATAATAATTTTTTGCTCAATCTCGGCGCCACCACCGTTTTGATACATCCACATTCCAACTGTTCTATTACACGAAATCCTCATAGGCATCCTCTTTCCATTGTAGGTGTCATCCTACTATCTTTTTGTTAATTATAAAGTACTGTAAAATCTTTTTTGTTAAATTTATACGAGAGTCAAAACTGCTTTTAAGCGCACGCTCTTTTTCCGTGTGGTCACCATCTCCAAAAGGCCCAAAACCATCTAAGGTCAGTACACCACATGAAGAGAAGATATTTGCATCACTTACCCCGCCACGCTTTTCTGTTTTAAGCGTTTCTCCAGAGATCTTTTCTATGGCTTGAACAAAGTCTAAATGTCCTTGTGTAGTCTGCATCACATCTCTTTGAATACCCCCACTTAAATGAGAGGTCGTACCTTCAACATAAGATGTCTTAACAATTTTTTCTATCTCACTTAAGACTCTCTCTTTTTCTTTGATGTCATCATACCTTAGCTCAAATAGAAGATGCGCACTAGGCGAAATGGTATTTGCACCAATACCCCCATGCATCTTGCCGACATTCACCGTAGTGTTTTTTTCTAGATTTGTAAGAGCAACAAGTTTTTGAAGCTTTATCGCAGCTTCCAGGTTGGCATCATTTCCTGAAGCATAATGGTTTCCTGCGTGAGACGCAAGACCTGTGATATCAATACCAAAGGTACCCACACCCTTTCTACCTATAACAACTTCCATCTCTTCACCTGCGGCTTCAAAAACGAGACAGTAATCATAATCATTAGCAAGTTCTTTTGAAAGTAGTTTAGAATCATCTGAACCTGTCTCTTCATCACTTACCAGTAAAAAGTCGATATTATTAAGCTCAAAACCCTCAGTTATCAATGCTTGAAGTGCCTTAAAGGCAACAAGGTTTCCACCTTTCATGTCGCAAACACCCGGTCCGTATACCCATTCTTCATCTTCTTTAAAAAGACTAAAAGTATCTGGAGGAAAGACTGTATCTAAGTGTCCTAGTAACAGTAAACGTTTTGAAGAGGCATCGTGTTTACTTGTATATAAACGGTGGTTTCCAATAAGTTCGCGTTCATATACTTTTTCGTTTAATCCCAAAGCTATTAGCCATGAACCAAAAAGCACACCGACCTTATCCACACCGGCCTTGTTTTTAGTAAAAGAGTTAATGTTGATTAATTGTTTTAGTTCGCTTATGTAAGACACCATTATCCTTGGAGCTTATTATTTATAAATAATCATATACTGGAGTAGATTATAGTTAAATAAGGTCACATGAAGATTACGAGGGTGATTATTTTTTAAGCGAAGGGTGTAAAAGTATAGAACCCGAAGGTTCTATGAGGTAGACTAGCGACGGATCTCTTTGATACGTGCTTTTTTACCTGCAAGATCACGAAGATAGTAAAGTTTCGCACGACGAACACGTCCGCGACGAAGAACTTTAACTTCAGTGATGCTATCTGAATAGATAGGGAATATACGTTCAATACCAACACCGTTAGCACCGATTTTACGTACTGTCATAGTCTTACCAGTTCCTGTACCGCTTAATGCAATACAAACACCTTCATAAGACTGAACACGAGTCTTGTCGCCTTCTTTAATTGTAACAGCAAGACGAAGAGTATCACCAGCGCGGAAGTCTGGAACATTTTTCTCAGAGATTTGTGAGTTTTCGAAGTTCTCGATATACTTATTTCTCATATTTTTTCCTTCTTTTGTGCTTTAAAAGCTCATTTGGTCGAAAATATTTAGTTTTACACTCAGACAGAGTGAGTTTCAATGCCGTAATTTTAGCATGATTCCCGTTCATATACTCTGAGGGTGACTTAATACCTTCATATTCAGGTGGCCTGGCAAAAGCAGGTGCTTCAAGAAGAAAGCCTTCAAAGCTCTCTTCATCCAAGGAGACTTGATTTCCAAGTACCCCTTCCACATTCCTACTAATTGCATCTGCCATCACTAGAGATGGAAGTTCTCCTCCAGTAAGGATGTAATCCCCAATAGAGTAAACTTCATCTGCAAACTTTTCGATAACACGCTCGTCTATACCCTCGTATCGACCACTTACAAAGGCGACATGCTTCTTCTTTGCTAATCTTTTGGCATCGTTCTGGTTGAACGGTTTGCCTACAGGCGTTGCAAAGATGATATGCACATCTTCTTCTTGTAGCTTAACAAGCGTATCAAACAAGGGCTGAGGCGTCATTACCATTCCGGCACCACCACCAACAGCTGTGTCATCAACCTTTTTCCATTTATCTGCACTGAAGTCTCTAGGGTTAACATAGTTAATCTCCAAAAGACCTTTTTCAATGGCTCTAGATAAAATAGAATCCTCAAAGTAACCCGAAATCAGATTCGGGAACAGTGAGATAAAACTAAACTTCATTAGCTCGCTTCGAGGATATCAAATCCTCCCTGCACTTTAATGATTTTAGCATCCGTATCAACTTCTAAAACGAAGTTATCAAGATACGGTATTAAAAATGAATTTGGCATCTTCTTTGCGACCAGACTTTTGTCTGTGTCAAGCTTTAGATAATCAGTAACCCCTAGACGTTCTACTTCAGCAACGGTGCCCAAAAGCATCTCACCTTCATAAACTTCTAAGTTCACTAAGTCAAACCAAAAGAACTGACCCTCTTCAAGCGCAATGCTATCACGAGTCTGCTCTTCAGATACAAAAAGATCTAAGTTCGTTAGTTTTTTTGCATCTTCAGCCGTGTTATATCCCTTGAACTTGATCAGATCACGTTCAGGGTTATAACTCTCAATTACAAGTTCACCGCGCTTAGTCTTGAAACTAAGCCCAGCTTTAAACTGCTCAGGAAAATCCGTTTTAAGATGAAACTTCATCTCTCCATGGATTCCAACAGCCTTGCCAAGTTTGGCAACTTGAAATCTATTGCTTTGGTTCGACATTTATTCTATAACTAAGGCCATCTTTAGCCTTACAACCCGAAATAACCGTTTTAATTGCACCAATCATCTTGCCTTCTTTACCGATGAGTTTACCTACATCAGCTTGGTTGGCATATACAGTGATCTCTGCAAAATCATCACTCTGTTTAACATCAATTTTGATATCTTCAGGGTGAGAAACAATCATTTTCGCATAATCTGCGACAAACTCAGCAACCATTCTTATTTACCAGCTAGTTTTCTAACACGGTCACTCATTTGAGCACCTGTTCCAACCCAGTAGTTAAGACGTTCTTCATCAAGCTCTAAAGTTGCTGGAGAAACCATTGGGTTATAATAACCAATTTTTTCAATCCAACCACCATCACGAGGCTTGCGAGAATCTGTTACAACGATACGGTAGAAAGGTTGTTTTTTACGACCCATACGAGTTAAACGAATTACTGTCATATTGTTCCTTGTTTTAATGTTTTTTTACCCATTGATAAATGACGAAGTCATTTGCTGCTGGTTACATCTGAGTCAAGAAAAAAGTAAGGGGGAAAGGTATTACGAATCACAGTCTAAACACTGTAAGTAATTTCTTTCCTCTTACCGTCTTATGTAGACGTCACATGTAACCGGCACAAAAGGCTAAAATGAAAGTTTTTAAAACGCTCATTTTAATCTTTTGGCTCGTTTACCCATCTTCTTAGCATAGAGGTACTCTTTAAGAAAATGTCTATCGAGGTGGAAGTATAGCTAAATTTCTCTAAAAATGGAAGAAGTATTCTAATGAGAGCTCTTTTACTTAGGTCCATATACTAATTATTTCTAAATTATTTAATATTTAACACTATCTAAACATAGTACTATAATATAAACTTTAACATTATTAGGATTAATATGAAAAATATTCTTGCTTCGACACTTTTTTTAATATCTAGTTTAGCTTATGCTACTGACATTAGACCGCTTATTGCACTTGAGCTTGGTGTAGAAAGCGGTACTCTTGATGATGACTATAATGCCGTAGGATATGTACCTCAAAGCTATGAACATGATTACAATGGAGCCAACTTTAGACTTTCCGGTGGTATTGCAATTGAACATGAAACTGTAGAAAGTAGATTTAAAGTATATCTTGAATCTGCATCTGGCGAGCTTGAATATGACAGTTCATTTAACTTACCTGATGAAGACCTTGATTCAAATGAAATAGGTGTTAGTTATGATTTAATTTCCTTACAAGAAGGCCTTAAGCCATTTATAGGTCTGGAACTTGGAACAGGTTCATCCGAACTTGATGTACCTGGGGCTACAAAAATCGACTACTCAAGCTTTGGCTTATATGGAGGTCTAATTTATCCCATTAATGAAAATTTAGATTTTACAGCTCGCATTGGGTATAAGGCGCGTTATTATGATGATTATTCTGAATTTGTTGCTGGAATTGGTGTAGTTACGGAAGAGTCTGAATATTCTGGTGTTGATTTAAAAGTAGGTTTAACTTACCTTTTTTAATAAATAAGCTTTCCTAAGAAAGCTTAAAACTGTGGTTGTAAAAAAGGGATGATCTGTTTTTTACGGCTTAGTACACCTGGTAACCAAGCTTGGTTATCTTCTAGTTTAACATCAAATGCTTTTTCAAACTTAGACGCATCATCAGATACTACAAGCATTTGAGAACCTTCTGTCATGATATCTGTCAGAAGTAGCGCACATGAGTGTAAGCCATCATCTTCTTTAAGTTTTTTCATATCTTCAAAGAGGTCATCTTTCATGTTGTCAAAAACAGAAAGGTCAACTACCTCTAGTTGACCAACACCTACTTTTACAGAACCCATATCGAATTTCTTATAATCTCTAGTAGTCAGTTCTCTTGGTGTTGCATCTTGTACGGCTGATTTTACAATAAACATCTCCATACCAAGACCTTTATAGTCTTCGATACCAGCTATTTCTGCCAGTTGTTTACATATTTTTGTATCCATCTTTGTGCACGTAGGTGATTTAAAGATAACCGTATCAGAAAGAATAGCACATAGCATCATCCCTGCAATCTCTTTAGGAATTTCTACCTCATGGTAATCAAACATCTCTTTGATGATTGTGTTTGAGCAACCAACAGGACGTATCCAACACTCTAAAGGTGTGTCTGTTGTAAGGTCACCTAGTTTATGATGATCAATAATCCCAACAATAGTCGCTTCAGCAATATCTTCAGGAGCTTGTGCCTTGTCTGAGAAGTCTAAGATATATACATCTTCACCCGCATATGAGGTTTTAAGTTCAGGAAGTGTCCCATTAAACTTGTCTAAGATGAATTGTGTCTCAGGAGATATAATTCCCTGACGTGTAGGAATAGTATCTTCACCGAGCTTGTTTTTTAAGTATGAAAGCGCAATTGCACCGACGATAGAATCAGAGTCTGGATTAGTGTGACCAAAAACGTATGTAGACATTATATAAAGACCTTGTAGTTTAAATTAATTTCGAAATTATACTGAATTTATGATTGCTATGGTGTAAATTTATAAAAAGAAGGTTTTTATTTAAGAGAGGGAGAAGAAAATGGATTTGCCTATCTAGGTAAGCCACCCATTTTCCCGCCTTGCATTTGAGACATCATATTTTGCATATCTTGCATCCCTTTTTTACCAGAGAACTTCTTCGCCATTTTAGATGCATTTTTAAACTGCTTTAGAACACGGTTTACATCCATCGCGTCCATTCCACAACCCTTAGCGATACGCTGTTTTCTTGAGTTGTTAAGAAGGTCTGGGTTTTCTCTTTCTTTCATTGTCATTGAACCAACCATCGCCTTGATACTTTTCAGCTCACCTGAGTTTTCAAGATCAAAGTTTTTAAGTGCGTCACCCATAGCGCCCATACCCGGCATCATCCCGATCAAAGACTTCATGCTACCCATCTTTTTCATGCTTTCCATCTGCTCTAGAAAGTCATTAAAGTTGAACTGCCCTTTTTTAATCTTTTTAGTAAGTTCTTTGGCTTTTTTCTCATCAATTACATTAGCTGTTTTTTCCGCTAAACCTTCGATATCACCATAACCCATAAGACGATTAACAATACGGTCAGGCAAGAAGACCTCAAGGTCGGGCATCTTCTCACCATTACCAATGAAACGAAGAGGAACTTGAACCTGAGAAGCGATACCTAAAGCAACACCACCCTTAGAATCACCATCATATTTTGAAAGAATAACCCCGTCAATCCCAATCTGCTCATTAAAGCTAGCTGCTGTACGAACTGAATCTTGACCGGTTAATGAATCTGCCACATAAAAGACTTCATCAGGATTTACTGCTTTTTTTACTGCGTTAAGCTCACCCATAAGCTCTTCATCAATAGCAAGACGACCCGCAGTATCAATTAGAAGAACATCATACAGACCCTCTTCTGCTTTTTTCATCGCTGCCTTTGCGATTTTTACAGGATCTTTTTCATTTTCATCAGCATACACATCTACTTCAACAGACGCACCCACTTGTTTAAGCTGTTCAACCGCTGCCATACGTTGTAAATCGGCTGCGGCAATAAGGACTTTTTTCTGTTTAGCCTTAAGGTAGTAAGCAAGTTTACCCGTAGTCGTTGTCTTACCCGAACCTTGAAGGCCCATCATCAAGATAGTGGTCGGCGGCTTTGATGCAAATACAAAACCCTGATGCCCTGGAACTAAAAGAAGTTCATGCAGGCGCTTTTGCATAGAGTTAAGAAACTGATCTTTACCAATACCAGCTGTTTTAACATCTTGCTCAACATCAGCTAAAAGCTGTTTAACAACCTTATGGTTTACGTCTGCTTTAAGAAGGTTTTTCTTTAATTCAGTCAGCGCTTTTTTTAAGGCTTTTTCATCATCATGAAAACGAATCTTCTTTATCGCTGATGTAAACGAACTGGTGAGGGTATCAAACATGTTTTAGTTTCCTAATATTTATTAATTGTGAAATTATAGTTTATTCTTACTTTAGAGTGACTTTAGGCCTAGTCGCCACCGCCTCCGATATGCTTGTACTCTTTTGGTTCAGGTGAAGTAAACTCACGTCCAAGAAGTTTCATCTTATGCGCATGTAACATCATACGTTTTGCACGACGTCCACCATAGACTTCATCTCCCATAATAGGCAAGTTTTCACTTCGTAAATGCACACGGATCTGATGGGTTCTTCCTTGGTGAATAACTAATTTCACCTTAGATTTATGGTTTACTACCATTAAAGGAAAGACCTCTGTTCTTGCAGGTTTACCCTTGGAAGCAGAGATCTTTGACTTGGCCTTGTTATTTACCTTCTCCGTTAAGATAGGTTTATTGATTTCAAAAGGCTCGATAACATCCCCATCTACCCAAGCAATATACTCTTTATACACTCTATCATGCTTAAACTCTTCAATAGCTTTTAGACGGAAGTCTTCATCCTTACACAAAACTAAGACTCCAGAAGTTTCTCTATCAAGGCGGTGAAGTAATCTGGCCTCAGGATATTTTTTTTCTATCTCTTCTGAGTTCATAAACGCAGGTTTATCAACTACGATCATCTCTTTGTTTTCATAGATGACTCTTATTTTTTCTATTGTTTCAACACGAAACTTTGTCTTAACAGAGAGGTCTCCTCTAGCGATAACAACCTTTCGGTTACTGACATATACCAAACCCTTATCAATCAGATCTTTGGCCTTTGAGTTTGAAATGCCCTCTTGTATAGCTAATAATTTGTACGCCTTATCTTCTGTTACCTTGCTCATTTGCTTCCTTTAAATTCTATTATGTTTCTTCCATAGTCTTCAACGATCAGTATCTTATTCATAATCACAATCCTTGATCAATTTCTTAATCTCATGCAAGTCAACTTTTTCATCTATACTTGAAGCCGGTAGTTCTAAGGCCTTGGAAAAAGCCTCGGCTAAATCGTTTTCTTCAATCAATTGGGCATTTTTCACATACTTGAAAAGTTCTGTTTGATTAAATATATTTTTACCCGATATCACCTTACAGCCAAAGGCTATAGGCTCAAGTGGGTTGTGTCCACCTATAGGAGCAAAGCCGCCCCCTAAAACAGCAATATCACTTATATTGTAAATATTATTCAACTCCCCCATCTTATCAATCAAGACAAGCTCGTTCTCCAGACTTTCATCCTCGCTGAAACGAGAAAATGAAAGGGCTGAAATAGATGCGTACGAGTTCATCAATTCAGCCACCTCTTCAAAGCGCTCAGGGTGCCTTGGAACAATAATCAAACGTGATTTCTTATTATGTACTTTTTTAAACTCTAAAAAAGCATCTATAATAAGTTTCTCCTCAGTTGTGTGCGTACTTCCGGCTACAATCGTTAATCCATCGACTTTAGTATATTCATGTGATGCTTGAATACCTTGGGCAAGTTTGATGTTACCAATAACTTTTATATTTGTAGCGCCTAAGGCTTCAAAACGTTCCTTATCCACCTTACTTTGTACATAAACAAGATCAACATACTTAAAGAGTCTCGAGTAAAACCATCTCATCTTCAGATACTTACCGTAAGAGCGGTCTGATATACGCGCATTTAATAGAATAGTCATGGTCCCCTTCGCCTTAGCGGCTACAAAAAGCATATACCAAAGCTCTGCTTCCAAGACGATAAGCAGCCTCTGCTTCTTTTGCCAAAAAGGCATGAATAACTCATAAGGAAGGTATCTTACCTGAGCTTTTTTAAAGCCTGAAGCAGCTGAAAAACCTGTATGTGTAATCACAGAGATATTGACTGGTGCCTTGTTTATATCTTCTATCAAAGGGGCAAGCGCCTTTGCTTCACCTAAAGAACAGGCATGGAACCAAATACCTTCTTTATCAAATGGGGGTGTCTTGTTAAGAAAAAAACGTGCAGGGATAGAGTCCTTATATTTTGTTTTAAATGCGTAATACAATATTACAGGCAGTGAGATGATATAGATACATAAACTTAAAACATAGTACAGAAGAAAAAAAGGGGTTCTCAAGGTGTTGGCCTCGCTAGTTCAATGCATCACCGTTATGGTGATGAGGGTATTTCAAAAACGACTGCTTAAGCAGTTGCTTCTTCATTTTCAATATAAAGAATTCGTCCACAGTGAGGACATGTTGTGATCTCTTCGCCTTTGATAACATCAGCGTAAGTTTTATCATTGATTGTTAAGAAACAACCATAACATGCTTGGTTTTCTACCTTAACAGCTGTAGTGTTTTTAGCCCAACGACGAATTTTTTGATAAAATGAAAGACCTTTTTGGTTCATATCAGAGATAAGCTTGTCTTTTTTAACAAAAACTTTTTGACGCTCAGCATTGATCTCGGTTAAGACAGCATCAACTTCAGCTTTTACTGCTTCTGTTTTTGACTCAGCTTCTTCAATCGAGCTTTTTTGTCCTTCAATCAGATCCTGCTTCGTTTCAATAACTTTTTCTAAACGAGCGATCTCTTCATTTGCAAAGTTTACTTGCTCTTTTGCAATCTCTTCTTCAAGTTGAAGTGATTTCATCTCACGTTCAGTTTTGATTTCTGAGCTTTTCTTTGCATTTTCACTTAGTTTGTCTGTAAGTTCTGCAAGGTGAAGTTCATTTTTTTGCTTTTTAACTTGTTCTGCTGAAATTTCTTCTTCAAGTGTAGCAATTTGCGCTGAAATACTCTCTTTTGTAGCAAGAACAGTCTCGTATTTGTGATTTGCCTCTTCAATACGCGGCTCAAACGCATCAATCTCTTTGTCGATTTTTGACAAGTCTACTAGCTGTTGTAGGTGCTTATTCATTATATTCCTTAGGTGGGTAAACCCTATATGTAAGTAAATGGGTTTTTTGATGATGAAATTATAACGCTTATTCCTAAATTAATCAAATCTTTTGCCAAAACTTCACCAAAATATCGTTCACTTTCAAAATGTCCTATGTCTATCATGGATAATCCTATGGTTTTTGCTTCCATCGCGTCATGATACTTTATATCTCCCGTTAAAAAACAGTCTGCCTTAATGCTCTTCATCAAAGAGGCACCCGAACCTGTTGTCAAGGCCACCCTATTGACCTTATCATGACACCTGATACACTTAATATGCTCTAAGCCAAAACATTCCGAGATTTTTCTTGCAAAAACATCAAAATCTTCATTCACTTCCAAATAAGCGACAAAGCCCTCTTTCTCAGCTATCTCATACCCTAAGACCTCTGTAGCAACATAAGCATTAAGATGTGTTTGATCAAAGTTAGTGTGCATAGCGATATTAGAAATATTTTTTTGAAGCATGGTCTGTAGCAGTTTGGCGGGGTATTGATTAAATTGCAGCTGTTTTAAACCACCAAAGATAATAGGATGATGGGTGACAATCAAAGTGTTCTCATCCAAACTTTGTAATAACTCTTCATCTATGTCTATGCTTAATACAATTTGTTTAACATCATTACTCCAGTCTCCCACCAAAAGACCCGAATTGTCCCAAGACTCTTGTAGCTCAAAAGGAGATATTTCATCTAAAACTTCATATATATCTTTAACCGTCATTTAGATTCCTCTGTTTATCTAATTTATACATAGACTACTTGCAAAAAGTCTGCTAATATTCTATACTAGTTCCAATTAAAACTTTACAAGATGGGTTTATGAAAAAAATATATTTATTTTTATTTTTATTTACTGCTTTTATTAAAGCAGATACCATTACAATAACTTCCGATGCCTGGTGCCCTTATAACTGCGACGAGAAGAGTGAAAAGCAAGGTTTTTTAGTTGATATTTTCACCTATATCTTTAAACAATACGGATACGAGGTTGAATATGTCGTCTCGTCCTCTTATGCAAAAGCGATTAAAGATGTTCGTAGTAACAAGTATGATGCCCTCATCGCGACAACTCATGATGAAACACCTGACTTTCTCTTTCCTAAGTTGCCTATAGCCTACTCTTACGATGTCATCTTAATAGCAAAGGACTCTGAATGGAAATATACATCTGAGGAATCATTAAATGAACTCACACTTGGCCTAATTAAAGGCTACATCTATGATGAACCTATACAGCGCCACATCTCTCTAAATCGTAATAATCCAAAAAAAATCCAAATAATATCAGGCAATCATGCTTTAGAATACAATTTAAAAAAGCTACAATATAAAAAGATTACAGCGACTATAGACGATCAGCTTCTTATAAAATACAATTACACAAGCAAACAAGACGTCATGCCTTTTAAAATCGCTGAAAGAATGGAAACCTATCCTCTTTACATCGCTTTTTCACCTAAAAACTATAAGTCTCAAAGGTACGTTGAAATGTTTAACAGAGGTTTCAAAAGACTTCTTCACACAAAGCAGATGGAAAAAATCCTTCAAAAATACAACCTTACTGAAGAAAATATCTTAAAACCCCAATAATTTAAAGTTCATTTGCATATAAAAACTATAAACACGTTTTTAACCTAGAACACACTATAATAAGAAATATCAAACTTTAATAGAAGTAATCATAATGAAATATTTATTTACACTTGTGTTTTTATTTTCAGGCTTAAACGCAAGTAGCATAACTATCGTCTCTGTCTCTAACTGCCCCTACACTTGTGACAGCGATGCCAAATATAAAGGTTTTGTTGTAGACATGATCTCTTATGTCTTTAAAAAATCAGGTTATGATGTTGTCTATGTAAATGCACCACAAGAAGATGCTCTTAAGGGTATCAAAGAAGGAAAGTTTGATGTAATGATTGGGGCAGTCCCTCAAAAAGACAGAGGACTCATCTATATGAAAAAGCCTCTTGGCTATACCTATAATGTTATTGCTATGCCTAAGTATTCAAAGTGGAAGTATGACTCAGTTCAGTCACTTAAAAAACTCCGTCTTGCTACTATAAAAAAGTTGCTTTATGATGAAGAGATAACTGGCTACATCAGATACAATAAATATGATCCCGCCAAGGTACAGATAAACTCAGGTCATCTAGCACGAAAACAAAATCTCAAAAAACTACGTTTTGAAAAAGTCGATGCTATTATTGATGATAGAGCAGCCCTTCGTTATTTCTATTTTAAAACGAAAAAACCTTTTGCTTTTAAGATTGCACATACTTCAAAATCAAATCCTATCGAAGTCGCTTTTTCACCAAAATCATACCGCTCAGGTAAATACAAAGAGCTTCTATACAGGGGACTAAGAAAACTCGAGGGAAGTGAAAAATTAAAAGAGATCATGAAGGCATATGGTCTGAGCGAGGCTTATATCAGGCCTCTTTCTAGCGCGCACTAATAGCTTCGTTTTTCTCTTTTGCAGCGTATAAACACTGCCTTGTCATGTGAGAACGGATCATCCTTTTTTACCTCAAACATATCTACTGCTATTATTAAGTCCATCATCTTTGCATATCCATAATTACGAGGATCAAAGTCAGGATGTCTATTTGCCAGTGTTTGAGAGATATGTGTCAGATAGGACCAACCCGAATTATCAGCTGTGTCTTCAACCACATTTTTTAGTAGTAACTTTAAGGCATCATCCTTACTAATATCTTTTTTCACATGACGCTTTGTCACAGTATTAGGCTTCTTTTTTTCACGTAATATTTCGGTATATATAAACTTATCACAAGCAGCTAAAAAAGCCTTAGGTGTCTTCTTCTCTCCAAAGCCATATACACTTAAACCAGACTCTCGTATACGCTGAGCTAAACGCGTAAAGTCACTATCTGAAGAGACGATACAAAATCCATCCAATTTCTCTGTATACAAGAGGTCCATTGCATCAATTATCATGGCTGAGTCTGTAGCATTTTTTCCAACCGTGTAACCAAACTGCTGCATGGGCTGTATCGCGTGTGAAAGAAGATGTGATTTCCATCCTTTTAACCGGGTATCCGTCCAGTCGCCATAAATACGCTTCACCGAAGCTACACCGTATTTTGCTATCTCTTCCATAAGCCCTTCTATAATTGAGGGTTGCGAGTTATCCGCATCGATAATGACAGCAAGGCTTTTTTGATCTTTAATCATACTAGACGCTCTAACTCTGCTTTAGCTTCTTCAAACGATGGATCTATTGTCAAGGCTCTTTGGAGCATCTGTTTAGCCTCATCTATCTTTTCAAGAGATATCATCAGGCTTGCATAGTTAAACCAAGTTGTTTCATCATTATCATCAATCTTTACCGCGGCCTTGTAATGCTCCTCAGCTTCTTGCATCTTATTCATAGAGCTTAAAAGACGTGCGATAGCATTATGCGTCATGTCATCATTTGCATCTATACGTAAAGAGCTTCTATAGTATAAAAGTGCATCATCTTTCTCACCCAGTTTAGATAAGATAAAGGCGAGTTTATTCATTCCTTCTGCCATTGTCGGGAAGTCTTTTACTATCCCTTCTAAGAGTTCTTTAGCTTTTTGAATATCTCCATCCACATAGCTTTTATCCGCTTCTTCAATGCGTTCACTAAATTGAGCCGCTTCCTCTTGCTCAGACACAGCTGAGTTTAACTGCGCTACGTCTATTTCATCCATCTCTCGCATAGACTCCGGTTCTTCATCTTCACCAATATTTTGAATATGCACATAAACCTGGTAAGCGAAAAAAGCTGCTGTTGCCAACATTATAAGTTGAAAAATTGTCATTAATTAAATCCATTTAATATTATTTTTTAAATTATAGCCAAAGAAGGTCTTTCATGAAAGCTATTTGAGAAACTTTAAAAGCTTGAGTATTGGGTATAATCTTAAAAAAATACTATTAGGAACTTTTACATGGAAGATATGTTAACTAATTTAGAGACTTATGGTTATCTCGTACTATTTTTATACTCTTTTGGCGGAGGGTTTCTTGCGCTTATGGGTGCTGGCGTACTCTCTTATACAGGCCATATGGATTTAACGACGTCTATACTTATTGCTTTTATTGCTAACTTTATAGGAGATATGGTACTTTTTTATATGGGACGTTATAATAAAAAAGATGTGATGGTATATCTTCACAAACACAAACGAAAGCTTGCCCTTTCCCATATACTTATGAAAAAACATGGATCATGGGTCATCTTTTTACAAAAATATGTTTATGGAATAAAAACGCTTATTCCCTTGGCTATCGGTATTACCAAATATGATCTAAAAAAGTTTGCTGTATTAAATTTTATTGCCGCTGGGATTTGGGCACTGGTTATTGGAATTGGATCATTTATGGCGGGAGAAGCTATACGTTCTGCTTATGAGACAATTGCGCAAAGACCTTGGATCGCGCCTCTTGCCTTGGCAAGTATCGTTGCTATAATCTGGTGGTATCTAAGCTCTAAAACAAGCAAACGCGATCGTTAAACGATGTTTCTTTAGAGAAGCGAAGCGGACTTTAAAGAACAAGCCAGGGCCGGTCTCTCAAGTGATGTTTCTTTAGAAAACGAAAAAGCAACTCTTATTTAACTAGACTTTTAGTGCGATAAGGACATTTTGAAATACGTTTGAGCATAGGATAATACTCTTTATCATCATCTGAATAATGATTATACGAAGCTGTTCCGTCATCATCCAAACTCACACTTACAATCCTACCTACAGTAAGCGCTGTCCATGAGACTTCTGTTTCAATTGCCAAAGCTTTTTGTGCATTAGGGTCTCGTATCAGATAATTTTTCCCATCCTTATTGTTTTTCACAACATAAGCAAAAATATTTGATCCTTTTTTACCAATAGTATGTAAGATCTTGCCTTCCACGTGCACCTTCTCACCCGTAGATGGAACAGAAGTGACCATTTCTCCACATTCTGAGGCTACCATTTTATTGTAAGCAAGGGCATTCATCTTATAAGATTCTGCTCTTAAACGCACCTCTTTAGCCCGCTTAAGCCTTTGTTGGTGTTCGATAGCAGCCATACGCGTCTTTTCTTCATTTTTCTCTTTATTAACCCAGAAGTCATAATATTCATATGACTTATACCTTTGTGTATCTTTCAATGCTAACCTGTGTTTTTTAATAAAAAACATCTCTTCTTTAGTTGGTGAACTCTCTAAAAGAGGAAACAACAAGGTATAGTTCACTTTTTCGTTGTTAATCAAACATAATTGAGCGCGTGTAATTATCTCTTTTTGGATATAAGACTTTAGGTTATCAACACGTCGCAACTTTGAAATATACTCTAAGGAGAGATCATTGTCTTTGTACTCATCTGCCATGTATCCACTTACCGAACTATAGTTCAATAATTCAACATATTCTGAACATTTTTTTTCAATTTTACTCATGTTGGATGTTTTAGCATCTAAGATCTTTTTACAAGCATCTTTAAAACCGTACAGAGGAGCCGCAAAGTCAGCAAAAGCCTTAGGATTTTTAGTAAACTTTTTATTCATAAAAGAGACCGCCTCTGAAGGAAGGACATCTTCTTTAATGAGAACACCTATTGTATTATACGAAAGGCCCGTTTTTTTCCAGTGTTTTGCATGTTTTGGAGAAAGGCCTAGCGCCTTCCAGTCTGCAGATTCTTCAATGCTGATACCAACATCCAACCAACGTCTTTTCTCCGCTTCTTCTCTCTTTTTACGTTCTTTTTCTTGTATATCCATCTCTTTTGGAACAGCTCTGTTTTTTTTATAAGATTTGTTTTTTCTATTTTTAAGGTCGCTTACAGTATTTCCAAACGTATAACTTTGCTGCATCTCCATATTGCGACGCATCTGTGCAAACTCATCATCAGGCTCAGGTTCACCTGGCATACAAGCTGTAAATAGTAGGGGTAATAAAAAGAGAGAGAATACTCTTGCGTACATAAAAGTCCTTAAAAATATGAATTATAATTATCATAGTATAACCAATAATAATTGATATGTAAAAGGATTTTGTTTTTTTGAGGTTTTTGCATCGAACACCTGTGTGTCGATGAAGACTTTTATAAAAGGTTTTTTTCTTTAAAGTATCACTCGGCTACTTTTCTAAAGAAGGTTTCAGCTTTGCTCAACCGATTTCTCTACCTTTCGAGAAAAGTTTTTCTACGGAAAACCGCTATTCAGCTACTTTTGGGCCAGCCGTTGAATAATCAAACTCACTGCTTTCATCATTATAACGATTGAAATTTTCAATAAACATCTCCGCTAGCTTGTCACGTGTTTTATCAAACTCTTCTTTGTCTTCCCAAGCATTGCGCGGGTTAAGTACTGCTGTATCAACACCATTTAATGTTTTTGGAACTTGAAGACGGAAAGTTTTTGTTGTATCAAACTCACACTCGTTGATAGAGCCATCAAGAATTCCATTGATACAAGCACGTGTATTTTTAATACTCATACGTTTACCAACACCATAAGCACCACCTGTCCAACCTGTGTTAACAAGGTAAACATTTACATTATGTTGATCGATTTTCTCACCAAGAAGTTTTGCATAAACCGTTGGATGAAGAGGCAAGAATGCCTCACCAAAACATGCAGAGAAGGTTGCAACAGGTTCAGTAATACCACGCTCAGTACCGGCAACCTTAGCCGTATATCCCGATAAGAAGTAGTACATAGCCTGCTCTTTTGTAAGCTTAGACACTGGAGGAAGTACACCAAACGCATCCGCTGTTAAAAAGATAATGTTTGTCGGATGACCTGCTTCAAGTGTTGGAACATGGTTTTCAATATGTTCAATCGGATAAGAAACACGCGTGTTTTCAGTTTTTGATTTATCTGTATAGTCGATATTTCCCTGTCCATCAATCACAACATTTTCTAAAAGTGCTCCACGACGGATAGCACCAAAGATTTCCGGTTCGCTTGATTTATCAAGATCAATTACCTTTGCGTAACATCCACCCTCAAAGTTGAAAACACCGTGCTCATCCCAACCATGTTCATCATCACCAATTAGTGCACGATTAGGGTCAGTTGAAAGTGTTGTTTTACCTGTTCCTGATAGACCGAAGAAAAGACAAGTATCACCATCTTTGCCTACGTTTGCAGAACAGTGCATTGCCATTTTTTTCTCAAGTGGCAACCAATAGTTCATCATAGAGAAGATCCCCTTCTTCATCTCACCACCGTACCAAGTACCACCAATGATAGCAATGTTCTCTTCTACATTGAAAAGAACAAATACTTCAGAGTTCATACCCATCTCTTTCCATTTGTCATTAACCGCTTTACAAGCATTTAAAACTGTAAACTCTGGTTTAAAGTCAGTTAGGTCTTTTTCTTCTGGACGGATAAACATATTTTTAACAAAGTGAGACTGCCAAGCGATCTCAGAAACAAAACGTACTGAACGTTTTGAAGCAGCTGAAGCACCACAATAAACATCAGTTACATAAATATCTTTGCTTGAAAGTTGTGTTTTAGCTACAGCTAAAAGCTCTTGAAATATCTCACCGCTGATAGGCTGGTTAACATTTCCCCATGAGATATATTTGTTAGACTCTTCTTGATCAACAAAGTACTTATCCTTGGGGCTTCTACCTGTAAAGATGCCTGTGTCAACCGTAGTTGCACCGTTAGTGGTCATATTACATTCGTTGTTTTTTAATTCATGATCGATTAACTCATCAAAACTCAGGTTATAAAAAACCTGTCCTATATTATCTAATCCTAAATTTTCAAGACCTGCTGGCTTCATGGTTTTAATACCTTATTTATGCATTTGAGATAGTGTACTATCTGCTGTTTGTGCTCTTACTTAAATTTACTAAAATAATCTAAGTTCATATATTGGCGAAATTATAGCGATTACTCTCTCAAATCCAAAGAAAAAAACGAAATTTTTCAAAGATCTTTGCTTTTTTCCCTAGTTAATGAATTTATTTTAATAATAACAGTTATCAATGTTTTTCGTTTATTAAAGTATCCTAAAAAAGATAGTTTAATTCCATACGAACTTCAGCATGATCATTTGTAAGCGCTGTGGTCTGTTCTACATACTCTGTTCTAAAACGAGCCGAAAGATTTGCTACAGACTTAATATCCTTAATAAGACCAAAATAGTACACATTCGCATCATCTGTACTTGTTTTAGACTCATCATAACTCTCATGTGTAAAAGAAAGATATGTCTTTAGACCTTCTATCATATTTCCCTTGCCAAAATCATAGACACCACGTACCCTATACGTTTTAGTATTTGCTATCCAGTTGTACCTTGCCATAGTACGCGTATATCCACCCGTAACAAATCCTCGCCAAGGTGTAATAAAGTCTGCTTCATCTGCGATATTCGTATATCCAAGCGACACAGAACCCGCTCCTTTGCTTAAGACAAGACGCGCAGCTGTCATATAAGTATCAACACTATCTGGATTGGTATACGCATCTCGTACTGCTTGTGCACCGCCATTAGCATCACTTGCCGCTAATCCGCTCAAAGAAGCACCACCAATTGCACCTGCCCCGTCATCAAACTGTTGTACGTAACGCATTCCAGGAGTCAATGTATATCCACCTCCTAGTGAAAACTTATAATTTAACTCAAACATGGCAGTATAAAACAGGTCTTTTAAATACACAGCAGAGGCGCTTATTTCCAAGTCATCTGTCAACACAGCACGTGAATAACCCTCTAAGACTACAAGAGCAGGGTTTTTATCCTGACCTATTTTTTCAAAGTTTGTATAATTTAAACCTCTGTGTCTAGCTGCATCATCATTCTCATTCCATTCTGTGTTTGTACTGCTTGAGCTAGTATCTCGTCTATCTACCATAATGACAGAATGAAAGTTGTCATGATCACGAAGTTTCTGACGCGTTAAATACGCAGCTCTTAAACGAGTCTTTTCTATGTCCTTACTCTCTAAGGTTATCCCCTCAAAAGTATTAGGTATCATCTTTGAATCATTTGACTTGGTAAAAAAACTATTAAATATGGATCTTCCTACACGTGCTTTAAACTTTGAGTGCTCATACTGGAGGTAGACTTGAGCTAAGACCGCATAAGAACTTCCCCTTCCATTAACAGAGTTATAACGACTGATTGTGTCTTTACCTGCTTTTAATAGAGCAACATCTGAAGGGTGATTGTCAATACCCGTTCCTGCACTTGTATAATACACTCCGGCCGTTGCAGACAAACCAGCATAAGGAGCTGTCTTATAAATAAGACTACCGCCTACTCCCAAAATATTATGGTCTTGAGCTAAGGTGTTTTCGTTTTCCCAGTCATAAAAAAACCAGTTTGTACGTAATCTTCCATAAAGAATACCTTCTGTAAATATTTTTGATACAGAACTTGCTTCCGAGGGTAAGACCGTATAATTAACAGAATAATTTGCTTGTAGAGTATGTTTTGGTTGCTCAGCATTAGCAAAGACACTTATACTTGCCAAACTTGTTATCAATAATGTATTCATTAGTCTCAATTTACTTTCCCCGACTTAAAAGCGTGATACTATAAGCCTTAAATATAGCCAGTAACTCATCTTCTTTTTTAATTTTTAATTTTTCATAACTTTTATAGGTTATTTGTGAGTGCAGTACTTCACCATTTTTCAAGCAAAGCTTTAACAAAACCTCATCACCTTGAATCACAATATCTTTTACTTTAGTTTTTAATTTATTTCTACTACTAAGTTCTTCTTCATTATATCGACTTACCGATACTGCTTCTGACTCTATTAAAACCGATACTAAAGAGCCGACAGAAAGTTTATTTATCTGCGTAAAAGCCATGGGGGCTTGTGCAGCTATCGTTTCCAAGGTTTCAAGTCTTAACACAATACTGGCGCGGCTTGCATTTTCTTCAATCGCCAAAACTTCAGCATTTAAACGAGAAAAGACAAAATCGTGCATACGGCCATTATCCAAGTCTTCAAAGCTTCTATCCAGGCTTGCCAAGTGTTTTTGGTGCAAGGCCTCAAGTTCTGTAAAACGCCCTATCAACTCTTTAGCAAAGGCGGTAACAAGGGTCCCACCCCCACCTTTACCACCGCTAATACGTTGAACAAGAGGCTTGCTCGCAAGAGAGTTCATCTTGTCAATCCAAGCCCAAGCCGTTTTATAGGTTATACCTGAAGCTTTAGCTGCCTTAGTAATCGAACCGTATATTATTATATTTTCGAGTAACTGCACTCTTTTAGGGCTTAGAAACTCTTCTGAGTTCTTTGTTAAATGTAAATCTGATTCTAATGAAAAAACTGTATTATTCATAGGCGCAGTATAGTTTAGTATATAACGTCTTGTCAATGAAAACCCATCAAGAAACCGATACATTTTACTGTAACACTTTTTTTACTCAACTAGACTTTGTTCTTAAGGGGGAAATTTGATTGTATTACATATAATTGCAGATACAACTAAATTTCTTCTGAAAGTATAATTATGCATAATCTAGAAGACTCTCTTGGTTTTCAAGTCAACATGACCGCGAATGCCATGAAAAACCGTTTCAATAACTTCTTAAAACCTTACAAGCTTACATCCGAACAGTATGTCATTATGAAATCTGTAGAAGAGAACCCTGATATCAGTCCGACCCAACTTGCAGAAATCACTTTTAAGGACAAGACAACCATCACTCGTATGATTGACACCCTTGTTAAAAATGAGATGCTTATCCGTGTTCCAAAAACTGATGACAGGCGTGCGTATAAAATTCAGTGGAGCAGTAAAGGAGAAGTAGTGATGAAAGAGATTATTCCCATTTCCGAAGAAGTTATCTCTAAATTACGCTCGCAATTTTCCCAAAAAGAGCTTGCTGACTTCTTAAAAATCTTAGAGAAACTAAAACATACACCTTGCTTGGAGACCCTCATATGAAAATATTATTACTCGCTTTATTAACCCTACCCCTTATGTCTTCGATTGTGACTGAGCCTATTGAAAAAGGCCAACTCTCTCAAACGCAAAACTTTAATGGGACCCTAAACTTTAATCAGAAGTCTCGTCTGGCCGCAGAAAGTGACGGTCTTATCACCAAGGTCTATTTTGATGAGGGAGACTTTGTTAAAAAAGGAGATCTTCTTTTAGAAATCGACTCTCAAATACTAAATGCCAACATCAAAGCCACCGAAGCCTCTATAAAAGAGGTGGGATTCTCACTTCAACGAGCTAAACTGGACTTTAAACGTTATGAGGCGCTCTTAGCTAAACAGAGTGTCTCTAAACAAAAATATGACGAGTTTTATTTTCAGAAAATGCAACTTGAGCAAAAACTCATCTCTTTAGAGTCTTCCCTTCAAGCCCAAAGTATTGCAAAGGATAAAAAATCCTTGCGTGCCCCATTTTCTGGATATATCTCTAAACGCAGTGTTCAAGTAGGAGAGTGGTTAAAAGAAGGAAGCCAGATAGCTTTACTGGTTAATCCAAATATAATTGATGTCATTATCCACCTTCCCTCATCGTATATCCAAAATGTATCTGCGAATAAAACTGTTATCGTCACCATCAATAATAAAAAATACAAAACTAAGATAATAGGTGTTTTGCTAAATGGAAATGAAAAAACTCGAACCTTTCCTCTTAAACTCCGTCTGCTTCCGACTAAGGATCTTTTCTTTGATGGAATGCAAGCGCGTTTAGCCTTAGAAAAGTCTAACACCTCAGATGTCTTACTTGTAGCAAGAGATGGTGTTATCAAGCGTTTTGGCAAAGATGTCGTTTTTATTGTTAAAGATAACAAGGCCGTTATGGTTCCTGTTCGTATTATCGCTTATAAAGGGGAAAAGGTTGCTATTTCTGCTTCTGAACTTCAAACAGGTGATAGTGTTATCACTAAGGGAAATGAACGTATTCAGCCCGATCAAGAGATAAAAAGATGATAAAATTTTCTCTACTTAAGCCTGTTGTTGTAATTGTTGGTGTGCTTCTTATCCTCATCTTCGGCTTTATTGCAGGAGATAGACTGCCTAGACAACTCACTCCTAATGTTGTTCAACCTGAGATAGCTGTAAACACATTGTGGCCTGGAGCCAGCCCAAAAGAGATAGAGCGCGATATCATTCAAGAGCAAGAACTTGTACTTAAAAACACACCCGGACTTATCAAGTATGAGTCCAAGGCAAAAGATAACAGCGGCTCATTAACACTGACCTTCAAACTTGGCGTCGATATCAATAAAGCTATGTTAGATGTATCAAACAAGCTCAATGAGGTAGATAACTATCCTGAGAACGTTGAAAAACCTGTTATTAAAGCCACCGGAGAGACTGCTTCACCTGTTATCTGGACTATGCTTCAGACCTTAGAAGCAAACCCTATTGATATTGACCATTATAAGACTTATATGGAAGATGAAGTAAGAGAACATTATGAGCGTATTCCTGGAGTAGCTGAGCTTTTTATGCGTTCAGGTACACAAGATGAGATGCAGGTCATTCTAAACTCTGAGAAAATGGCAGCTTATGGTTTAAGCATGGATAAGATTATCTCTATCATCCAAAGGAACAATGTTGATATTTCAGCAGGTTCAATGGATGTTGCAAGACGTTCATATCGTATCCGCACCACCTCCCAGTACAAAAGTCCTGAAGATATCAAAGCGCTTATTCTTCTCTCTAATGACTCCCAAGAAGTTCATTTAGGTGAGATCGCCGAAGTAGCTTACGGACATGCTAAAAAATCATCTATTTCTCTCGTAGATGGGATCAAAGGACTTATTATCGGGGTTAAACCCGAAGGTGATGCAAATATTGTTAAGCTAACGGATGATGTTGAAGCCATGGTCAACCGTATCAATGAGACCCAACTCAAGCAGATGGGACTTAAGATCAGATGGCTAAATGACAAACGTGACTATATTCAAGGTTCGATTGACCTTGTTCAGCAAAACATCTTAGTAGGTGGTCTTCTTGCCATCATCGTCTTACTTATATTTTTACGCTCTGTCTCTTCAACCACGGTTATCGCCTTGGCTATTCCAATTAGTATCATAGCCACCTTTATCATCTTGGAAATGCTTGGACGAAGTCTTAATACTATCTCACTAGCAGGTATCTCATTTTCTGTTGGTATGCTGGTGGATTCTGCCATCGTTGTATTAGAGAACATTGACAGGCATAAAAAGATGGGTAAAAAGTTTTTTGACGCAGCCTTAGATGGAACCAATGAGGTTTGGGGTGCACTTATTGCCTCAGCTCTTACAACTATCGCTGTATTTTTACCTATCATCTTTTTAGACAATGAAGCCGGTCAACTTTTTAAAGATATTGCCATCGCCGTAACTGCTGCTGTATCTTTTTCTCTTTTTGTCTCTATCTCTGTTATTCCGATGTTGTGGAACCAGTTGATGAAGTTTTCTACACATGAGAGCCATCAACACAAGGAAAAAGAGTCATTTATCGTTGCTCTTGGGCACGCTATAAATGCCAAAATCATGCATTATGTAAAATGGACACTCAAAAGCAAAAGTCATCAGATCACTACGGTAACGATTTTAGTGCTCTTTTCTGCAACAAGTTCTTACCTTCTTTTTCCAAAGATGGAGTACCTTCCTCAAGGAAACAGAAACCTCGTCTTTAATATCATGATCCCACCTCCAGGATTGTCGTATCAAGAGAGTAAAGACATTGGTAAAGACATCTGGAAGAAGATGGAAAAATACACCAAGTCAGATGTAGATGGTTATCCTCAGGTTGAGAGACTGTTTTTTGTAGCCGGTGGGGATTTTATGCTCTTTGGTGTCTTGGCAAAAGATCCTTCAAGAGTGGCTGAACTTATGCCTGTACTTAAAAAGGTGGCAAACTCATACCCCGGTATCTTTGGAATATCTAAGCAAGCGGGTGTCTTTGAAAGAGGTCTTGGAAAGGGCCGTACCGTTGATATTGATATCAGCGGTGAATCTATTGAAGAGATTGCAGAGGCAGGGGGTCAGCTTTTTGGTGCCTTGCATCAAGAGATACAGGGTTCACAAATCAGACCAGAACCATCTATCGAGCTTCTTTTTCCTGAGGTTAAGATCATTCCAGACAGAGAGCGTTTAGACGCTGTTGGTTTGGATGCAAGAGGATTAGGGATTATCGCCGATATCTTAATGGATGGACGTAAGATCTCTGAGTTTAAGGTAGATGGTAAAAAGAAGATTGACCTTATCATCAAGGCCGATCAAAAAGATATCTCTACTCCTGAAGACTTGTATCATGCCCTTGTTGCTACACCAACGGGAGACTTGGTTACCTTCGACTCTCTCTCAACCCTAGAAAGAGGTACAAGTATCAGTGTTATCAGACACCTAGGAGGTAAGCGTACTATCACCCTGCAAGTCACCCCGCCAAAAGCCTTAACGGTTCAAGAGACTATTGAGATTATACAAGACAAGGTTCTTCCTCAGGTGAAGAACACAGGTCTTAGTATAAAACTTACAGGAACAGCTGACAAGTTGGTTCAGACTATCTCAAGCATGAAGTACAATCTTATCTTAGCCATTGTTATTACCTATCTCTTAATGGCAGCACTTTTTGGAAACTTTTTTTATCCGCTTATCATCATGTTTACTCTGCCTCTTGCTGCAGCAGGTGGTTTTATAGGACTCAGTCTTACGAATACCTTTTTAGCCGCGCAAGCACTTGATATCTTGACCATGCTAGGCTTTGTCATCTTAATAGGTATCGTGGTCAACAATGCCATCTTGATTGTACATCAGAGCCTTAACCTAGTACGTAACCATGGTATAGAACATAAAGAAGCCGTTATAGAAGCTACTCATTCAAGGCTTCGTCCTATTTTCATGTCAACACTTACCTCTTTGTTTGGTATGCTGCCTCTTATCTTGGCTCCTGGACCAGGATCTGAGTTTTATAGAGGTTTAGGTTCTGTTATCACAGGAGGCCTTGCCTTCTCGACTCTGTTTACCCTCTTTGTTATCCCTGCTCTACTTTTATTTACAATAAAAATGGAAAACAAGCCGAAGCGGTCGCAGAGCGATGTTTCAGGCGAAGCCGCATTTATCAATAATAATAAAGGAGCTGCCTTATGAAAAAGATTCTATTATTAAGCCTCTGTTCTTTCTCACTCTTTGCTCTTGATATCAATGAGGCGATTGAAAGAGCTATGCAAAACAATCCTAGCCTAAAAGAGAAAGAACTTCTTTTTCAAGCTTCCAAAGAAAACACCAATGTCGCTTGGTCAGGTTTTAAACCTAAGATTGACCTCTCTTATGGGTATTCTGAATTTTCGCAAAAGAGCTTTGTAGGAGCAGACTCAGCCTCAGCAGCAGATGCAACACTGAGCTATAACCTTTTTAATGGTTTTTTAGACAAATACAATCTGGATAAAAGTGAAGCAAATGAAAAAGTTGCACATTACACCCATGAAGCAAGTAAGGCAGATCTTAAACTACAGGTCTATCTTGCCTACATAAACTACTTACGCTCTGAGCAACAGATACTTATCTCTGAGCAGACCATCAAGCTTTTAGAGCAACAGCTTAATGATGCAAAAAACTTTTATGAGCAGGGTCTGTTTGCTAAAAATGATTACTTACAAGTGGATGTAGAACTCTCTTCTGCCCAACAAGCCCTTCTTGCATCCAAACGAAACATCAAGATCTCCTTTTTCAAGTTAAAACGACTATTAGGCGCAAAACTTCTTAAAGATGAAGAATTAGAAGATGTTTCAAGAAAACAAAAAGAGGTCTTAATTAATCCACTTAAAAACATTATGCTTGAAAATAGAAGTGAATTGAAAGTCTTAAATGCCCAAAAAATAGTCTTGAACTACTCCTACGAAGCAGCTGCATCAAACTATTATCCAAAAGTAGATGTCCAAGCCAAATATCAAGTGGCAGGGGAAGACCCTATTCCTGATGGAGGGGCTACCTTTCAAATCCATGACCAAACAACCACCACCCTAAACCTTTCATGGAACCTTTATCAAGGAGGAGCCGATGAGGCAACACGTACTTCTTTGATGTACCAAGAAAGTGCGAGTAATGAGCGTCTAAATGATCTCTATCTTGAGCTTGACTTTCAACTTGAAGAAGCCATAGAGGCATATGAACTTGCACAAAACCAAATCACAGTTGCGACAAAGGCACTCGAACAGGCAAAAGAGAACTTCAGAATCACCAAAAACCAGTTTGATGCGAACATAGCTAACACTTCATTAATGTTGGATGCACAAAGATTTTTAGCCCAAACGCAGGTAAACTATTATGAGGCAAATTTTGCCTTGTATGATGCTATGGGTCAGATAGAAAGGGTAGTTGAAGAAGATATTTTTAAATAGAGCCGCGCCCTATTTAAACTTTATTTCGCCTAAGAGACGGTTTGTTCCTAGCTCTACTTTAAGAAGCCTGTTTGAGATTTCAAGCAGTTTTGTATTTGAGTCCAATTTTAACTTGATTCTCAAATCATCCGGTGCTGGCTTTGCTATCTTCATATATTCCTGTGGCACGGGTTGACCCACATAGACTTTTTTAGACCAACCAGGAGGAAGTCGTCCCCCTTTTCTCATCTTCTTTTGAAGTCCCGGTGGAAGATCTCTATAATAAGTTTGAACCGTATTTACATCCTCAGATGAAAAATGTCTGTTTTGTTGACTCTGTTTTTTGTTCTTTTTCTGTTTTTTATGCTTTTTTTCTTTCTTCTCTTTATTTCCATTACCTGCATGTTCAGGCTTTTTAGCATAAAGACTACCGGTAGATAAAACAGTCAGTACTAGCAGTGACGATAAGATTCTCATATAATTTCCTTTGTATAATTGTTTATAATACTACACCAAAAAACATAAACAGTACTAAAGAAAGCCCTCCGCTTAAAAGTGCATAAGGTAGTTGCGTTCTCACATGCTCTATGGTGTCGCAATCTGCTGCCATAGCAGAGATGATAGTCGTGTCTGAGATAGGTGAACAGTGATCACCAAAGACCCCTCCTGAGATAACCGCTGCTATTACAAGAGGTATATGTGCATCAAGTACAGCAGCCATAGGCAAGGCAATGGGGATCATAATACTAAAGGTTCCCCATGAGGTCCCCGTAGAAAAAGAGATAAGACCTGCAATGATAAAGATCAGTCCGGCCAAATAGGCAGGATTAAGTACTCCTTGTACTAGTGAAGCCAAATAAGGACCTGTCTGAAGCTCGACTGTCACTTCTCCTAAGGTAAAGGCTAAAAGCAAGATAGCACCAATACCAACCATACTTCCCGCGCCACTTTTTAGTTCGCTAAAATAGGTCTGAAGGTTCATAACACCCTTAAGCACATAATACACTGCTATAAAGCCCAAGGTAGATAAGACCGAGTAGAAGATAGACGAAGAACCGCTGCCTTCTAAGATATTTCCATTTCCACTAAGATATAAAAACAGAGGTACACTAAAGAGCATAACGGCTATAGGATAAAACATAGCCTTCATGCTCCCCTTTGCATCTCTTATATACAAGTCCGCTTCATCTTCCAGACGCATAGCCTTTGCCTCAGCTTCTTGCATAGGCCCAAAGTCTTTATTGGTATAAATCACTGTAAACAGTACCAGCATAGTAATAATCGCATAAAAGTTCAGAGGAATAGCATATACAAGCAAGGCAAGCTTCTCACCCTCAATCACACCTTCCGCTATCTGAACGCCAATAAGTCCTAAGAGCAAGGCACCCCAACCATTAAAAGGAAAAAGTGAGCAAACAGGAGAAGAGGTACAGTCGCACAAGTAGGCTAACTTGGCCTTTGATATCTTATATTTTGAAGCCAGAGGCTTTGTTAGTGTCCCAACGACCAAGGCCGTTATAGAAGACTCAAGAAAAATTAAAACACCGATGAAGTACCCCATAAGCAGGGTGTCTTTTTTACTTTTAATTCGCTTTTTACTGACATAGGATATAAAGGCCTCTATCCCTCCCGAACTCGAGATAAGCCGAATAATAGCCCCCACCATAATCACAAAAAATAGTGTCTTAAGTTTCCAGTCCTCATGAAACTGAGATAAGAGTCTCTCAATAGTTACAGGAATAAATTCAACAAGGCTTCCCCCAAGTAAAATAAGTTCACCTAAAACAATACCGCTTAAAAGGGAGATAAAGACCTGCCGTGTAAGCAAGGCCATAAATATAGAAAGCAAGGGAGGTAAAAGGGAAAGCGCAGATAAGTTCTCTATCTTATAGCTCCGCTACGTAAGAACAAATCCCAGGACGGCCAAACTCTTGAAGATAATAATCACTTTTTTTCTCTTCTTTTTTAGAGAACCCCATCTTATCATAAGCCAGCTGGGTCTCAATAGAGCCAATCTCAATATCTGTTTGTGCCCGTCTAAAGCCTTTTAGACGCGCGGTTAGAAGCACCTTCTTTACTAAGGCCTTCACAACACCTAGTCCACGGAATTCCTCTTTTGTAATCATGAAGTTCAAGACTATGGTATTTTTCTCAACAGCAGGTTCACACATAAAATAAGCTGCTATACGCTCTTTGTAATCACCTTGACAACCCATAGTCTCCAAAGCGTCGCTCATATTTTCCCAAGAGATCTTATAGCCATCGTATCCACATAGGGCGCCTGCCTGTTTTCCATCAACCTCAGCAATCAAAAAATTGCTGTAATGACAAATAGTCTTTACTTCGTGCGTTATCAGCTTTTCTAAGCTTTTAGAAATATCATCTGAAGGAGAAAAGATTAAATCAAAAAGACCATGTTTCTTTCCCGCACGTGAAGATTCCAAAATAGCCCACGAAATAAATTCTGCGTCTTCGACTTTTGCTGTACGAATATCCATAATCGTTTTCCTAAAACCTTTAAATTACAATTATGGTATTATAGTTATCTTTAAATCAAACTAAGTTATTACAATTAGGGCTCATAAAATCATGAAACAACTTCTTTTTCTCCTTTTAGCCTATACCCTTTATGCTGACATCCTTATTCCAAAACAGAGTAAACAACTCTTGGTTGTACAAGCTGATGGCTTTGATACATCTCAAGCAAGTTTACAAGCTTATGAAAAAAACGATGGAAGATGGAACAAAGTGTTCAAGCCGATAAAAGTCAACCTAGGTAAAAACGGTCTAGGATGGGGAGAGGGAGAATTAGACTTTGAGCATAAAGAGACAGAGCCTTTAAAGTTTGAGGGTGATGGGAAAGCACCTGCCGGACTTTTCAGCCTTGATGGTTTTTTTGGATATGAAAAAAGAGAGTTTGATTTTCCCTACTTGCAATTAAACACCCAAGATATCTGCGTAGATGACAGTAATTCAACACAGTACAATCAACTTGTTCGGACCAAAGAGACCCAAGGCTATAAAAGTTATGAAGTTATGCAACGTAAAGACAATCTATATGAGCTTGGTATCTTGGTCGGGCACAACAAAAAGAGGTTGAAGAAAAGAGGTTCATGTATCTTTGTACATATAGAACGAAGTGAAAATTCACCTACCTCAGGATGTACCTCTATGAAAAAAGAAGAACTCTTAAAATTGATGAAGTGGCTAGATCATACAAAAAAACCACTTCTTCTTCAACTGCCAAGAAAAGGCACTTTTCATTAACTACTTATGGCAACCTGCTTCAGCCTCAAAGAGTTTTTTACCCGCATAAGGTTTGATTCGTCCATGCCACTCAACGTAGCGAATGGAGTTACGTCCACATGAGTTAGCAGATGCCTTGTCATAAGATTTCATTTGCTTTATAGCAGAAGCCCTTTCACAAGCATCATTTTTACTCTCTAAGACCTTGATCATCCAGTAGTTCATCGCTGTAATATCATTTAAACAAGCCATCTTCTCTTCTTCTTGGCTCTCTCTTAAACTATAAAGTTCTTCTTTTAAAGACGCCAAACTTTCCTCATAATATTGAAGTTCCTTTGACTTGTGACTTTTTACTGGAAGCGGTACTTTGACTTCAGGAGTTGTCACTACTTTTTGTATTTCAGGTGTCTCTATCGTTTGAGGTTTTTCTATTATATCTTCAGGTTTTATCACTACTTTTACCGGTTTAGGTGTTTTTATAACCTTAGGCGTAGGTATTACTGCTGCAGGTTTTAAAACAGGAGCTGCTATTGTGGCATTTATTTTATTCACATGCGCATCCAACTCTTTTTTATCTTTGTATTCTTTCATCCCTACCATCATTGGTGTGCTTAAGATGAATCCTGCCTCACTAATCTTTATAAGACTTTCAAAATCGCCTTTTTTATAAAGGTTTCCAACATCTGCATCAAGCTCAGAAATAATCACTTCATTTTGAGTGCTTAAAGCACGTAATTCTCTTGCATATTCTTTTAACAAGTTCTTATCAAAAACAAGTTCAGGATCATCTTTCATCTTATCAAGAGCAAAGCCTTTTTGCATTGTGGCATTTGCATCCATGCAGTAGGCCTCCAATAGCTCTGGTCTGTCCTTATAAATATCAAGGTCTTTGATATGGTTATATCGTTTCATACTCTTATAAACTTCATCTCCCGCAGAAGAGAAGATTAAAGGGAATTCAGAAGCAAAAGCAAATATGCAAATGCTCATAAGTAAAATTAAACGCACTACTATCCTTATGACTTAAATTCATTTAAACGTAACTCAAGTTCATGAGAATGTTTAACAATGCTCTGAACTGTATTATGTACATCATGAATAATCTGTTCGCTCTGTGTTGAAAGCTGTGTCACATCATCCATGTTTGTAAGTAAAATTTTAGTTCTATAAGCAATTGTGGTTGCAAGTTTAGCAGAGTTTTGAGCATAAGTAATCGTCTGTTCCATCGAACCCTTGGTTGAAGAGGTCTGTCCCTGTATCTCATGACTTAGCTCACTAATGCCTACCATATGTTTTGCACTGTCTTTCATCTCATCACTTGCATCAGATATAGACTGTACAACTACATTAATCGTTGCATTGATCTCAGCTAATGATTTTTGCGTACGCTCAGCAAGTTTTCTGACCTCATCTGCAACGACCGCAAAACCGCGTCCATGTTCCCCTGCTCTTGCTGCTTCAATAGCTGCATTTAAAGCAAGCAAGTTCGTTTGATCCGCAATCTCATCTATGACCATAAGTACTTCTTGTATCTGTGAGGCATCTTCATTCAATTGCATCAACTTATCTGAGAAATCCACCTGTTTAACACTCGCATCATTCACATATTCAGAGATAGAAGACAGTTTTTCTATCATAACTTCAAGTTCAGTTGACGTTTGTGTTAAATCATCCGCTGTTTTAATGGCGGCATCTTCACCCTCATCTAAAGAACGGCTTATCTCTAAAACAAGTTCATTTGACTCTGTGGTAAGTTTGTGCTGACCTTCTATCTGTCCCGTGATTTTATTAGACAGCTTTGCTAATTCTTCTGCCGATGAGACAGAAGACTTTACTGTTGATTTGGCGACATTGACTACCTCTTGTATACGGCTGATGAACTTATCCACATAATTACTTGCTGTGGCCATCTCAGAGTTTCCGGGGAAGTCAAGGCGTTTGTTAAGATCCCCGCCGCCTTGGGCCAATTCTGCGGCAACATCAATGAGGTTTTCTACAGGTTGAACAATACGACGTTCAAGTAACTTGCCTAAAAGTGCAAGCATAGCAGCGATCAACACACCACATAAAATCATCCATTTTAAAAAATTCTCTTTTAAATCTTCAAAATAATCTGCCTTATTAACACCCGGTACAATCCACATATCCCATTCTTCGATGTATCTATAGCCTGCGATCTTTTCTTGTCCAGATGTAGACGAAACATACTCATGTGTTCCCCCTCTTTTATCATGAATGATATGCTCAGCATAAGATTTTCCAGCTAGACTTTTTCCCTGCTTTGTTGGATGGGCTATCAATATTCCTGACGAGTCTATCAGATAGACATATCCACTTTTCCCAACCTTCATTTGGTTTATATGGGCAGAAAAAATCTCATCTTTGTAAGCTTCTTTATCTTTATAAGCAATATATTCTATACTTTTTTCCAAGGCCTTAGAGACATCAGAAATATCATTTACCATGATTTTTTTTATCTCGTAAGAAGCGATAAAGTAGGCAAAGACAACAGCTGAGGCAACACTGACTAATGAGACAACAAGGTATAGAACAAGCTTTGACTTAATCGTACCAAAATTCATACATTTCCTTTTGTTGCATGCTATCACGCTTTGTCTAAAACTAATATAAACCTTTTTTAATATAAAGTTGAGATAGACTTTGGTTTAGAATACAAGAACCCTTGTGCAAAATCCACATCCATCTCTTTTAAGGCATTCTCCACTTCTTTGTTCTCAACAAATTCACATATGGTCTTCATCCCCATCACATGCGAGATCTCGTTAATGGATTTTACCATTGCCCGGTTAACCTCATTCACATCGATGTCACGTACAAAGGCCCCATCAACCTTTAAATAATCTACAGGCATGTTTTGTAAGTATGAAAACGATGAAAGACCCGAACCAAAGTCATCTAAAGAAAACTTGCACCCAAGCTCACGCAGTCTATTGATAAATTTCAGAGCTGTATTAAGATTAGAAACGGCCGCTGTCTCTGTCACTTCAAAACAGATAGACTTAAAAGGTACATTATATCTTTCAAACATCTTTTCAATAAAATCACCTAAACTGGCATCCGTTAAAGAAGTCCCTGAAAGGTTAATGCTGAAGCTATACAGTTTATTGCTTTGTTCATGCAATTTTGTATATTCTTTAAAGACCTCTTCTATCACCCATCTGTCAATACGTTGCATCATTCCATATCTTTCAGCAGGAGGAATAAATGCCATAGGAGAAATAATTTTACCATCCTTGTCTTCCAAACGTATAAGCACTTCAAAATGTTCCATAGATTCAAGTTGGTATACCAGAGATTTAATAGGCTGTACATAAAGTCTAAACATCTTTTCTTCAAGCGCTTGTGTCAATCTGGCAAGCCACTGCATCTCACCGCGTCTCTCTTGCATCTTCTTATCATCTCGTGAAGCAATATGAATACAATTTCTACCCTTTTCTTTAGCCTGATAACACGCGGCGTCTGCAGCAGATATAATATCGATTAAGGTACAACAGTCTCTTTCTATAGGGACCAGCCCCATACTGGCGCCAATAACAAAGATCTTGCCCTTATAAGAGAACCTATACTCTTTAATAGAACGTAATATTTTATTGCATATCTTAGTTACTTCATCAACATTCTTGCCCAAAAATAGGATACCAAACTCGTCCCCGCCTAAACGGGCTACAATATCTTTTTCACCTACACCTTTTTCCAAGATCAAAGCAATATGCTTAAGGAGCACATCTCCGGCTGCGTGGCCTGAGGTGTCATTTACAATCTTAAATTGATCCAAGTCAACATAACACATGATACTCTGGCCTACTGCTTTTGATGAATATTTCAAGGCAAAAGAGAGCCTTTTTTCAAACTCATATCTATTAAAAAGTCCGGTAATCGTGTCATGAACGGCTAAGCTTTGTAACTCTTTTGTACGGTTTTTAATCTCATTTTCTAAACCATGGGAATATTTATGAAGCTTATCATTAAGGTTTTGGTTCATAAAGTCTGCACGGGCTAAAGAATCTGTGTTTACCGTTACTTCATAACCCAACATAAAAAACAGAGCGATCACCAATATAATATTTATACGCATAAGAAGAGGGTCTTCTATAAACAGAAACATTAAGACTGCAAAGCCTATTAAAAAGGTAAAGAAGTTTAAATGCATTCCCATGCAAGACTTAACATTAAGCTCACAATAGTTACAACGTTCATAAGGCTTAAATCCGTTTCGTGCAAGGACACAATTCTTATTAGTTTTACCCTCTTCTTTGGTAAAAAGACTTCCTGTATCTTCTACCTCCAAGATCGTACTCATGCATTCATTCCAAGAAGTTGTCTTATCCTTTGATAACCGATATACACCAATGAAGAAAGACAAAAACCAAAAAAGCTCGATACCATCATAGCTATCCCCATAAACGAAGCCATCATCCATGCTCCTAGAGGCGAGACTGTATATAAATATAAAATAGTAAAGCCTCCTGCTATGCGCATTAAGTCTTCAAATATTTCCACAAGTCTATTCGTTATATATGAGTGGGCATATTGAGGGGCCGTGGTAAAAAGAGGGGCCATAAAAACAAACGAAAGCAGTCTAAAAAGTAAGCTTGTAGGAGAATAGTTCATTGTTGTCATAAAACTTACTGCACTTAAGAAGGTAAACAATTGAACAAGTTCAATATTCTCAAATAAAACAGCAGCAAGAATAAGAAGACCTGACACAAGACGTTGGAACTGTACGTATTCGGCCTTAGGCTGTTTATATTTTAGAAAAATCATACTCTATAATAGCCTATGAATTTGTAAATGAAGCTTATGTGAAAAGTAAACCATTTTTCTTCTACTTTAATACTAAAGCTTGCAGAACTGTCTGTCTCCTGGTTGTATCCAGCTTCTTACAACCCGATTCAAACGCCGCGCCTTCACCGACAAGATGACATTGCACTTTTGCTCTGGTTATAGCTGTATATAAAAGTTTGGTATTGTGCATGATAAAATGCGAAAATGTTATTGGAATAACTACACTCTCATACTCCATACCTTGAACCTTATGAATAGTAAGGGCGTAAGAGAGTGAAAGATGCGACTTCAACTGATCAAAGTCATACTGCACTACCAGTGCCTCATTGGGGTAAAAAACAAAAAGTTGTTCTTCATCAGTATCTATCTTAAAAACCAGTCCCACCATCCCGTTAAAAATACGTTTTTCAAAGCCTTCATCACCGTTTTTAAAGCCTTCGGGCGTATTTGCCGGCATATTCTCATTTTTAATATGTACGACCTTATCCATCACCCTGTATTCATACTTCCCCGCTTTTATCTGTTCTTTGCTTGAAGGATTAAAATATTGTTGCAGTACATTATTAAGATTTTCACTTCCGAGCGGACCACCCTTCATCGGTGTTATCACCTGAAAAGCATTGAGGTATTTTAAGATCTCTTTCTCTTTTAAAAGCTTCCTTGAGTGTGGTATCTCATCCACGACCAGATGCATAATAGAGGCTAAAATCCTTTGAGCATGTTCTTCACGCAACTCTTGTAACTGAGGTTTACTAAGTGTGTTTTTAAGTTGATAATAGTTTTGAATATTGACTTCTTGGAAATGAAAGTCATCATAGGCATCATAAAAGTTTGGGACCTGGCCACGGCGAATCTCATGTGCCATAAGCGCGATGGCCTGCTTTTCATTTTGTCTGTATAACTTTGTCAACTTAACCATAGGTGCCAGTTCTAGATTTATCATATCTGAAAGTACATTTCCTGCCCCAATAGGAGGAAGCTGTCCATCATCACCTACAATAATAAAAATTGCATCATCATCTACCATCTTTATAAGTTGAAAAAAGAGCATAGAGTTTACCATGGAAGCTTCATCCAGCAAGACTACCTTGTAAGGCATCCCCTCATCCTTGTCTTCATAGCGAACGATAAGACTTTGGATTGTTTGACTTTGGTACCCTGTTGTCTCAGAGATTCTTTGTGAGGCGATGCCTGAAAGCGCGGTACACATAATAGAATTTTCACCGACTTTTTCTGCCATTAAGTCGAGTATAAGCCTTGCAGAGGTTGATTTACCTGTTCCAGCGTAACCCACAAGAAGAAGAATCGATGAGCCCTCATTTAAAATCTCTACCGCACGGCGTTGTTCATCTGAAAGTGAAAAACCTGCCTTTTGTTCACGAAGCTTAATAAAACCGTCTAGATCTTTTTTAATCTGGCCAAAATCTTGTTTACATTTTTTCTTTATATAATTTAGAATAAACTCTTCCGCGTAAAAATAGATATCTGGAGCCAGTAAATCACCAAACATATGAAGATGTCCATCATGTATCATCTCTAATATGGTATTTTCATATACAGACTGCTTATTGAACATTCCTAGTTCTTCATCAAGACGCTCAAATAAAGTGAATTTAGAGATACAGGAATTACCCTGCATATCACAAAGCTCGCGTATTAAATAATTAGTGGCAGCATGAAGACGATTTTCATCTAAGTCACCGACCCCCATTTTCTTGGCTATCTCATCTGCTCGTTTAAAGCCTATACCCTTGATATGCGTTAAGACATAAGGGTTTTTTTTGATTTTTTCCGCGGGATGGGGAACGTCTTTAAGTTGTGTAGCAATAAGATGTATCATGGCTGAACTGACATCAAAGGGCGCTAAAAACTCACCAAGCTCTCTTACAGAACGAAACTGTTTCCAAGACTTTTGTATACGTTCAAGCTTTTTTTCTTTTACACCCTTAAACTCTAAGAGCTTTTCAATGTTGTTATCCAAAACATCGATCAATCCCTCTTCGCCAAACTTATCTATAAGATCCGTTGTGAGTTTTTTTGTAAAACCTTTTACTACACGGTTTAAAAAGAAGAAGAGTTCAGACTGGTTTACTTTTACTGAAGTACATTTAAAAGTACCCCCATGTTTTTTATGTTCAACCATCTCCCCTTCAAGGGTCACTGCAGCGCCTACAAGACTGTCCACAGGAGCTTCAACATACTCGCCGGATATCTTTGTCTTATCTGAGAGGACAGCAATAAAAAAGCTCTCGTTCTGATAAATTATAGTATCAATTTGGCCGATAAGTTTAGAAGGGGTATTCATAAGAAGTATTGTACTAAAACATCCTTTGAAGTTTAGAAAATATGTCTATGTATTGGAAATACAAGGACTAGTTAGCACTAACCCTTGCGCTTCTTTCTTCTTCTTGTGACTTATAAAGTTCCGCACAACCTTTTGATAGTTCGCGAATTTGTAAGATATAGTTTGCTCTTTCAGTTGCAGAGATTGCCTTTCTTGCATCCAGTACATTAAAGGTGTTAGATGCAGCCATACATAAGTCATATGCAGGAAGAGGAAGGCCTGCTTCAATAGTACGTTTACACTCAGCTGCCTTAGCATCAAAGTCTTTAAAGAGCATATTAGTATCGGCTACTTCAAAGTTGTATTTTGAAAACTCTATTTCACTCTCTTTATGAATATCTCTATAAAGTGTCTTCCCATGTTCATTCTCATTCCATACGATATCAAAGATAGAATCAACACCTTGAAGGTACATTGCTAAACGTTCTGTTCCGTAAGTTATCTCAACCGCGACGGGATCACATGCAATTCCCCCTACTTGTTGAAAGTAAGTGAACTGTGTCACTTCCATACCATTTAACCATACTTCCCAACCAAGTCCCCAGGCACCCAGTGTTGGGGATTCCCAGTTATCTTCAACAAAACGAATATCATGTTCACTTAGATCAAGACCCAGGTATTCTAAACTTTTAAGATACAACTCTTGGATATTATCAGGGCTTGGTTTGATAAGGGCTTGGAACTGATAGTATGAGCCAAGACGATTTGGGTTCTCTCCATAACGGCCATCAGTCGGACGACGTGATGGAGCCACATAAGCGACTGACCAAGGCTTAGAGTCAAGTGAACGTAAAAAAGTTGCCGGATGAAAAGTCCCCGCACCCGCTGAGATATCATAAGGTTGAACAATATTACAACCTTGCTCTTTCCAGAACATTTGAAGTTTTAAAAGTAAGTCACTAAAGGTAATCATCTTTTCTCCATAGTAGCATGGCTACATAAATTGCGTGAATTATACAAAATATATAGTATGAAAATGCTTATACTGCCTTAGATAAGATATACTCCAAAATAAAGTCTATAAACAGGATGTAAAAATGTCTAATAAACTATTAATTATATGGAGCACAGAAGAGATTGAAGTTGCCAAGAAAATGGTACTTTTATACTCAGGAGTTATCCTTCCGCGTGGCTATTGGGATGAGGCTATTTTAATGATTTGGGGGCCATCAGCCAGGCTGTTAAATGAAAATACAGAACTTCAAGACAAGATCAAAGAGATTGCAGCCACAGGGGTGAAGCTTCAAGCTTGCGTTGTCTGTACAGATGAGTATGGTGTCTCACAAAAGCTTCAGGACCTTGGTGTCGAACTTACCCACACAGGTGAGATGCTTACTAAGGCATTACAAAGCGACTGGAAAACGATTACTTTTTAAAGCCCTTTACAACACAAAAGGAATAAACATCTTTGTTTCTTCCTGATACCTTTTGTATTCAACTGACTTTTCACACCAAAACTTCTCTTCTTTTCTCGCCTTTATGGACATCACCAAGATCAGAGTTCCCAGTACCCCCAGTTTAAAAAAGGCAAAGCCATAGGCAAGCGCACCTAAACCCACAAGAAGTACAGAAGTATACATAGGATGACGTATAAATTTATAGGGTCCTGTTCTAATCAATATACACCCCTCTTTGATCTCAGGTATGATGTTGAAGTTTCCGACCTTGTTGTGTGCAGAGGTCCATAAAAGTAGTTTCAAAGCCAGACTTAAACATATAAAAGAAACCACCCAACCGTATTCAAAGGAAATAAGATACATCGGAATGAAGAGTGTTGCTAAAAAGAGAAACTGAAAAAATACTAAAAGACGTGAAATAAGCATAAGACAACTTTTCATCAAGTATAACATAGCTCTAAAGAATAAACACTAATTCTATTAATAAATATTAATTAACATTTTATTTGATAAGGTTATATCATGACGATGAATGAGAAGAGTGTTAAGCTCTATAAAGAGATGGCTGTTTTGATTGTTGATGATGACAAAACAGTTTTACATCGGCTTGAGAGCTTTATAAAAAAGTATTTTAAAGAGGTTGTCTTAACACAAGATACGAATGAGGCCCTTGAGTGTTTTCATAAACAAAGATTTGACCTGATTATGACAAATTACAATATGCCCATGATGAATGGACTAGAATTGATTACTCATATCCGTGAAAAAGATCAAATTATTCCTATAGTCTTTATTACCTCAAGTCAAGAGTACGAAGTCTATCAAGATGCACTAAACCTAAATGTAACCCACTCTCTTTCTAAGCCTTTTTCTCAAGAAGATATAGAAGCACTCTTAAGTAAAATACTTGAACCTATATTCTCTTATAAAATGGTTCAAGATCTAAGACTTAATGAACTCTCACAACTTAAAAATGAAAAAAAATATGATACCCATCAGCAAGAACAAGCCTTCTTAAAAGAGCACCAAGCCATACGAAATGATTTTTATTATAGCTATTACCAACTAACATCTAGTGAAGACATCTGGTATTTAGACGGTTCTTATAGACCCCACGACATCTTAAGTGGGGACACTTATTCTATTCGTCAACCAGATGAAGACAAAGCTTTTTTCTTTATTATTGATGCAATGGGGAAAGGTATTTCCGCCTCAGTGACTTCTATTGTGGCCTCGAGTTACATCAATCATCTTGTTGATACTAAAGACTTAAGCTTCAAAGATTTTTTACAAGACTTCAATGACTATATCATAAAAAATCTGCTTGATGAAGAGGTCTTGGCTGTACTCTTTGCTCAACTCGACTTTAAAGATCAGACCCTATGTGTATCTTCTTTTGGTATGCCTCCTATACTTATCTGCGATGAGGACAACCAACTCACTAAGATTAAAACAAACAACCTCCCTATTTCAAAACACAACCATCAATTTAATATTGATTGCCATGATATTAGCACTATGAAAAAAATGCTCTTTTGCAGTGATGGACTGGTAGAAAGTACCTTGGACAATGGAGAACTCTATTTTTCACATCTAAAACAAGATTTTATAAAGTCTAAAACACGTTCCTCTTTTTTGATGAAACTATATTCCAAGGTACCTTACCCTGATGATGATATCACCCTCTTGTTTTTTCAAAAGCTCCGACCCAGCTATGAAAAGATGGTATCAATAGAATGCGATACAAAACTAAACGAGGTAGAAAAGGTCATCATGGACTTTCACACGTACCTCGAAGATAATTTCGTCGATCCTATTCACACAGCAAAGCTTGGAATGATATTTACAGAGATGATGATGAATGCTTACGAACATGGTAATCTAGGAATCTCTAATAAACACAAGCATAAACTTATTTCACAAGGAGAGTTGAATGATGAATGTAAACGCAGAGAATTAAAGTATGGTTCACGTCGTATCAAGGTGCATTATCTTATACATGCCCAAGGAGAAGGTCAATCCCTAAAATTTGATATCAAAGATGAGGGAGAAGGTTTTGATACTGAAATCTTCAAAAATATGATCTTTGATAAAACAGGCGTCAATGGTCGCGGTTTTAAAATCGCTAAGAAAATGGTAGATGCCATTTATTACTCTCCTAAGGGTAATCACGTTATCTTACACAAATACATACCAAAGGACATCTAAGAAAAAGGGTGCATTAATCTCGCCCTTTTCCTCAGTAACATAAAAAAGGAAATGCATATGCAAATTGAAAACCATAACAATACTGTCTCTGTCAAAGGGAACATTGCTTCTGTCAGTGATTTTGAAGCTATAAAAAACAATCTAGAAAATCTAAAGTCTAGTCATTCAAGTATTGTTTTAAAAATCTACGATTCCCTAGTTATCAATTCATCTCTTATCGGGTATCTCGTAAAAATAGTTAACCAAGACGGGATAAAACTAAATTTCCAAGCGGGAAGTGAGATACTCTATGAGCTGCTAGATGACTTAGGCTTAGCCAAGACCTTTAATCTAAAGAGACTCTAAGTAATAGAGTCCTTTTTACTTAGACTTAAAGTCTAAAACTTCTGCAATATCCAGCTTCATAAAATCTTGAAAGAACCTCATAAACAACCATATACTTAACAGAGGAAGTAAAATACTCTGTACAATAAAAATTGCGATTAAAGAGAGCATATAATCAATAGCACTATTGAATTTTACCTTTAGGCTGTCCCATAAGTTTTGCATCTTGAGCTTAAAGGTCTGCACTTGCTGATTTAAGTTCAAAGAGTCTAACCATGAACTGTTTTGCTGTGCTTGATTTTGACGGACTTGATGGACAATCATTTCTGTCTGTACTTGTGTTATTTCTAAAGAGTTTTTAGCTTTCTCATACTGTTCTTCAAGTCCATAGGTATAAACTCCCTCGTTTATCAAAACGATCAAAGGCACAAGAAAGCGCACAAAGGAGAAGACTACAAAGGATTTAAAAATAAGGTTAAAGCTTGGTTTATGCCACAGATTTGGTATCCATATCATAAAGAGAAGACCTAAGACTGACAGAGATAAAAGAGCTTGAACAAGCTGTGTTTGCGCAAAATGAAGTACGATCTCTTGTATACCCAATGAGAGCGAACTGAGTAACATCACCCAAGAAAACCGCTCAAGCATATCATTCATTGGATCAAGAATCTGACCCACGGCAAAATTCACACCAACCCCAGCCGGTGTAGCATACACCTCAGTACCTTGCAAAACAGAGACAAGACCATTTAATGATCTTGCAATAGCAAAGACACTCAAAGAACGGGTAAAAGCCTTATCAAGTTGTTCAGAGCTGTTCTTGTCTATAACCTGTATGAAAGAGAGTTGAACCAGGACAATAAGAAAAAATGAGATGAGAAGTTTTTTATACATAAGTTATTATACATAAAAACAGACACTAGTCTCCACAAAAGTTTCCGTCACAAGCCGGGACAACACCTGAGTCACTTGCACTTGAGATTAAAAACTTCACTAAATGGCGACGACGATTTTTATAATATGACTTTTCTAATGTCTGCATTGCTTTCTTGTTTTTCATATGCACTGCCAAAAACTTCTTGTCATCATCTTTAAACATCTTTTTCCACTGCTTCTTCTTTAACATAGCAGCACCCTTGTAGGGATTACCATGACACGATTTACATAACTTTTTATAGGTGATTATGCCCTGTTCAGAGTAGTTTTGACGTGCCTGAGAAAGACTAACAAATAAGAGTGAAATAATAAGAAACATTTTTATGGACATGCGAACTCCTATATTTAACTTGATTATACATCGAACCAAATAGTTTGTACGTGAGGATTGCCACATAAGTCTAAAGTTTAAGAAAAAACTCTTTTTTTGGCTCATATACCCTTCCATTTATCTGTACGCAAATAGCCTGAATTCCTTCATAATACTTTCGTGTTGTTGCTTCTTTTATAGGATGTTTTTTAACTATTTCAATCCGTCCCTTTTCCCAAGACTTACTTGAAAGTTTAAAAACCTTTGACTTTAAAGAGCCGTTTGCCTTTTTAAAATACAGTAAAAAATCAATCATCAAATGGCTTTTTTCTTCTAAGTCAAACGTCAAGGTAAACTGTAAATTTTCTCCAAGTCTTAGGACATCTTTTTCAAGTTCTAAAGTCAGACTGGAGGTTTTCAGGTCCGTCTTAAACCCCATAAGTTCCAAGGCTTCAAGATTTCCTTTCTTTATCAAAGTACGGCAGGCGTGTGAGATAATCCAATCCACATCCAAAACATTTTGTTCTTTCCATCTTTGTAAAAAGTCTGTTACACGCTTGGGATGATCTTTTGAGATATCATTTAAAGAGTTTGCAATAGAACGCTGTACCAGGCGTGTGGGCTCATTTTTCAACTTTTCTAATAACTCTAAAACAGCATCAGGGTCTTTAATGTACTTTTTAAGCTGAGTACCCATAGGGAGCCTGGGACGTGTTCCTTCACTTACAAGACGTCTGACATGACAGTTGTCATCCTCTGCCCAAGCAGTAAAATATTGTATAGCCCTTTTTTCATCTTTTTCAATAAAACTGCGAATGGGCCATTCTGAGCTAAAACGTTTTGTCATCTCTTTTAAGGCTAACATCGATCTATCATATTCATCCAAGCCATACTCTCTTACAAAAACACCCAAGGGCATGACATAAAAACAGTCATACCCCTTAAGTTCTTCCTCTTCCATAATAGGACCCAGTGAGTTTTCAACAATATCAATAGCTTCAAGATAGTTTGTAGGTAAAAAGAAGTGAAGTGTTTTTGCAATATGTTCAGCACGCTCACTAAAACTAAGCGCTCCAAAACCTACCTTGACCTCTTTTAAAAAAGCCTCAGTTTTAAATGAAGGGTAGACATTTTTAATATTTTTCGCAATGAATGAGAGCATGGCCTCGGTAAAGATATTTTTTAATAAAAACTTTTCGGCCATGACTTATAAAGGTCTAATTATTTTTTAGCCTTGCATTTAGGACAGGTACAATCATCTTTACAATCACAGCTCTTTTTTCCCTCGCACATACATTTTGTAGCACAGTCGCAAGACATTGCTTTCTCGGCATGACAATTCTTTTGTTTAGGACAGTTCTTTCCTTCCTTTGCTTTATCCGGACAGACCTTTGCACCTTTTGAACAATCTTTCTCACAAGCGATCTTGTCTTTCATTCCACAAGCCTGTCCATTAGGACAAGCCAAAAGACTAAACGCACTTAATAATAATATCGCTATAATTTTTTTCATTTTTATTCCTTTTTTTTTAATCTCGTTATCATATCTTCTTTTTTCATATAATCGAATATCAGTTTGATTTTATAAGAAAACTTTATGTAAAAATAGGGTTCAATAAAGGAATACATATATTTTTGATAGAGAAGGACTCAAAATGCAAGAGACTGAATTAGACTTTTTCAAAGAACAACTCATAGATGCTAAAGAGCATATCCTACAAAATGTAAACCTCGCTTCAAAAGAGCTAAACGAACTTCAAACTCAAGAGAACAATGATGATATGGACTTTGCCTCAATGCGTAGTAATGCAATGATAGAACAGGTTGTATCAGATCAGCAAAAAGCTGAGCTTGTAGATATTGAACACGCTTTAGAGCGTATAGAAAACGGTAATTATAATATCTGCGAAATGTGTTCTGAACCCATTGGTGTTTCTAGGTTAAAAGCCAAACCCTATGCAAAACTTTGCATGGCATGTCGACCTTTGTATGAAAAGTCGCAATAAGTCTGAGAATATAACAGCTATGTAATCTTTTTCTGTTATGCTTTGTCTTATGAAAAACAATAATATTATTCTTATGGGTTTTATGGGTGTAGGAAAGGGTTCACTTGCACGTGAACTTGTCAAACGAACAGACAGAGTCGCTGTTGATACAGATGACCTTATTGAAAGCATGGAAAACACAAAGGTAAAAAAGATCTTTGAAAAAGAGGGTGAGGCATATTTTCGTGAACGTGAAAAGACAGTGTCACTTTGGCTTGAATCCAGTGTAAAAGACAGCATCATCTCTATTGGTGGTGGTTTTTATCATGTTGGAAACCTACAAGACATTGGTCATGTTATTTATTTAGAGTCTTCTTTTGATGCTATTTTAGACCGCATCAAATCATCTAAAAATGCTGACAAAAAACTAAAAAAACGCCCTCTTTTACAAGATATGTCAAAGGCAAATGCCCTTATAGCTGAACGCCATCCAAAATACCTTGCCTGTGCTGACAGCGTTATTCAAACCGCTGGAAAAACTTCTGCTAGTATCGCTGAAGAGATTATGCAGCTTTTAAAGCTTTAATCCTCTTCACACTTATTCATGATCTTCTTCCAAGAAGTATCAAAGTTCTTGGCAATATAGGTCTCATGATGAGGCACTAAACAACCCGAACAGTCTTGATGTATATTTCCTTCATGCTCAAAAACAGCACCATCCCTGGATTCAATACTGCAATGAGAATGAACAAGCTTGCCCTTCTCATCTACAGGCTTCATAGTAAAACGAAAATTAGGGCAGGCACACAAATAGCAGTTTAAATCTTCCATCTCATGACACTTGCTCTTGTTTTTATACAGTTCACAAAAGTCAGGTTCATTTTCTACCATATTTTCGAATTTAAAATATTTTATGATTTCATCTTGGGAAAGTTTTCGAGAGAGAAGTTTTTGGGTTAGGAGATGATGTTTATCTCCATGCATCTCAAACCATTGGGTATAAGTCATCATTAGGTTTTATTGACCTAACGTGGTCCAGTTTACCGTTGCACCCTTGTTGTCAAAAACAGCCGGAGTTCCACGTACGCCAAACTGATTTGCCAGGGCTTGATTATCTTTGATCTTTTGCCCAAACAGGTCACTGATCTGTTGACTCATAGTCAATTTTTCAAAGCTAGTGTCTCCCTCTGCCATATCTAAGATAGCCTTGGCCTTGGCAGCCTGTGTCTTCTGCTTCATCACATAATATGACATCTTTGTTGCATTGTGATGGTTCGATAAAGGCATGAAATATACATAAAGTTTTACCTTCTTGCTAATAGCTGGCCAAATCTTTTCAAACTTTACACAATAAGGACATTCAGGATCAGTAAAAACTACATATTCCTTAGTTCCTGTCCCATATACAATATCTGCCGTTTCACGGATACTTTTCATATCCAAAGGACGTTTGATAGCCTCACCTGTACTTGCATCAATAACATCACCAAAGGCTACAACTTTTTTATCTTTTGTAACATAAGCACTTGTAAATTGGTTTCCACGTGGTGTTTCAATTTGAATACTAAGTTCATAGATAAGCCCATGATCATAAGCCTTTGTGACAGAAATATGCGCTGGAGCAAAGACTTTAATAGCCTTAAAAGGTTTAGGGTCAACCTCTGCTGCAAATAAAGAGAATGTCAGAGTTAATAGTGCAATATAAATTTTCATTTTTGTCCTTTTGCGCCATTATAACCTTTTATAAAAAATATTGCTATTTTCTATAGACAGAACGCTTGTTCAATCAAGGTAAATATTTTCTCTTATCTGGATGAATATACAAAGATATACCGTGTTAAGAAGAAGTACTTTCAGCACTTCTTTAACAATGCCTCCCGTTAAGAAAATCTAAGTCACCTTAGCTTTTTAAGAAGTAGAATCACTTAATAATCAAACGTTATAATAAGTCGCGTTTGGATGGTATACAACGAGTGCTGATGTACTTTGTTCTGGATGAATTTGAAAAGTCTCACTTAACTCTATCCCAAATTCCTCAGGCTTAAGAAGATCAAACAGTGGTCTGTTTAACTCTAGGTCTGGACAGGCTGGATAACCAAAAGAGTAACGTGCACCCTCATACTTATTCATTCTTACATCTGAAAGAACAGGTTTTTCATTGTCACAGATATTTAGATCAAGTCTAACTTGCTTATGTACGATCTCTGCAAGAGCTTCAGCAAGTTCAACACCGAGTCCATGAACCATATAATACTCTGTATATTCACCCTTATCATACAGCTCTTTCTCGTAAGCACTCAGTTTAGAACCTGCTGACACACAGGTCATCGAAATAACATCATGTCTATCTTTATGATAAAAATCTGAGAGTGCTCGGTGTGGTTTTTTACTTTGACGTGGGAACGACATCGTGTGTTCAGCTCTGCCTATACATTCAGTAAGAGACTCACGGTTTACATCTTTCTCCGAAGTCCACCCTTCACTCTCATCAAATATAAGCAGGGTGTTATCATCAGAGCGAACCGGATAATACCCATAAATCGCTGTCGCGTCAAAAAGCTCTTCATCTAAAAACTGCTTTTTGATACGCTCATAGGCTGGCCATACTTTCTCTTCTAACTGCTTTTCATAGGCTTCTTTACTAAGCCCCTTAGAGTTATAACCCCAACGTTGTTTAAACAGTATCTTATGGTTAATCCACTCAAAGGCAAGTTCTAATGGAAAGTCTTTACCAACTTCCATCACACGTCTTCCCCAAAATGGAGGTGTAGGAACTTTTACTTCTCGTGAAGGCATAGTAAGCTCTTCAAAAGGAGGGATAATGATCTCTTTTTTCTCTGTTTTTTCTTTTTCTAAACCAGCATCTCCATGAAGGTTGGTATCAAGTTCACCGCCAGCTTCGATCCTGGCCATAGCCGTCACCCCATCAAAGGCATCCTTACAGTAAAAGATCGGACCATCATAAAACGGTCTACAAAAGTCATCAATAAAAGTACGTGTTAAGGCTGCTCCACCAAGAAGAACAGGTATTGTAAGACCCGCTTCTTTCATCGCCTCAAGGTTGTCTTTCATCACCTGTGTTGACTTTACAAGCAGGCCTGACATCCCTACTGCTGAAGCATTAGACTCTTTTAATGTCTTAAGAAAGTTATCTAACTCCACCTTGATCCCAAGGTTAATGACCTTAAAACCATTGTTAGAAAGGATGATGTCCACAAGGTTTTTACCAACATCATGTACATCTCCCTTCACTGTTCCAAGAACTAGGGTTGTATCTACCGTCTTTTCAACCTTAGGAAGATATGGATTCAGATGATCAACGGTCTTTTTCATTGTTTCTGCCGATTGAAGTACAAAAGGCAGTTGCATCTGACCTGAACCAAAAAGCTCACCAACCACCTTCATTGCATCAATCAAGATCTCATTAACAATGACTTCAGGCTTAATGTTGTGTCGTGCAGTTTCAACAAGAGGAATCATTCGCTCTTTATCACCGTCCATAAGCAGTTTTGCTATTTTTTCTTCTTCATTCAGGGCATTATAAGCGGCATCTTCTTCTTCATTATTAACAGCCTCTTTACTGTCAAAATGCTCGATAAAGTCAAACAGTGCTTTCCCATCAGGGAGCTTATCAAAGAGTAAGTCATTACACAAGTCTTGTTCTTTTTGACCTATTTTATTAAGAGGAATGATGTGCTTAACATTAATAATAACCGAAGTTAGTCCCGCCTTGATACAGTGATCTAAAAAGATAGAGTTTAGGTAAGGCCTTGCGTCTTTATCCAAACCAAAAGAGATATTTGAAAGTCCTAATGTTGTTCCAACCTCAGGATGACGTCTACGAAGCTCACGTATAGCATCTATTGTTTGAATCGCTGCGTCGCGGTACTCTTCATCACCTGAACCAAGAGTAAAGGTCAATACATCAAAGACTAGGTCTTCAGGATTCATCCCATGAAGCTTAGTAGCACGCTCATAAATACGTTCTGCCACTTCCATCTTTGTCTCTAGAGTCTTAGCCATACCAACCTCATCAATAGTCAAACATACTAATGAAGCTCCGTATTTTTTAGCAAGCCCTGTAACCACATCAAACTTTTCAATGCCATCTTCAAGGTTAACCGAGTTGATAATAGGCTTTCCACCTATCATTTTCAAGGCTTCTTCTAAAGCGTCTGTTTGAGTAGAATCAGGCATTAAAGGCAAAGGAATCTTTTGAGCATAAAGAGCCATTACCTTATTCATATCTTTTTTCTCATCTCGTCCGGCAAAACCAACAGAAACATCTAAAACATGGGCACCTGCACGAACCTGTTGCTGTCCGACACTGAGTGTTCCTTCATAATCCTCAGCAAGTAAAAGTTCTCTAAATGCCTTTGAACCTGTTGCATTTGAACGCTCGCCTATAAGTAGTGGCGCGGGGTCCTGCATCAAAGGAACGGTGTTAAAAAGTGAGGCTAAAGAAGTCGGCTGTGAACCTGAAGCAGGTTTAGGAGCCGTTTTACTTACCTTATCTGTTAGCGCACGGATATGTTGAGGCGTTGTCCCACAACACCCCCCTAAAAATGAGACACCATCATATTTTAAAAAACCTTCTTGTTGTTCTGCAAACTCATCAGGCCCCATAGGATAATACGAATATCCCCCTCTGTTTTGAGGAAGGCCTGCATTGGCATGGACTGAAATAGGTTTACCCCAAACCTCAGCAAGTGCTTTGATATGTTTACCGTACTGCTCCGGTCCTGTTCCACAGTTAAAACCAAGAGAAAGAATGTCAAAAGGCTCTAAAATGGCCGCAATCGTCTGAGCATCTGTTCCAATAAGCATCGTTCCTGCAAGTTCAATCGTAGCAGAGACCATAATAGGAAGTTCTGTTTCACGTTCTTTATTTGCCGCTTCACAAGCATGAAGAGCAGCTTTGATCTGAAGTGGGTCTTGACAGGTCTCAAGCAGAAATATATCTGTTCCTCCGTCAATAAGAGCAAGAGCACATTCAGTATAACCTGAAAGCATCTCGTCATAATGCATATGCCCCAGTGAAGGAAGTTTAGTACCCGGTCCAATAGAACCTAAGACTAAACGGGGATGTTCAGGTGTAGAAAACTTCTCGCATTGGCGCTTAACTATCTCAGCCCCTGCCTTTGTTAATTCATAGGCTCTACTTCCTATTTGGTATTCGTCTAATACCCAGTCAAATGAACCAAAGGTATTGGTTGTGATAAGGTCAGCACCCGCCGTCAAATAACCCGAGTATATCTCTTCTAAAATTTCCGGAGCGGTCACATTAAGAAGTTCATTACAGCCTTCTATCCCTTCCCACTGTGCTTCAGAAATCCGGTCTGCTCTGTCTTGTAACTGTGTACCCATAGCCCCATCGATGATAAGGGGACGTTTTTTAATTGTGTCTAAAATATACTGTTTAACGGACATGTTTCTCTTTTCAAAAAAATGCTTATCTTTAAGTAGTTATACTTTTTATATATCTACGCAAAGATAATGCGCGCTATTCTAGCAAAAATGAGCATAAATTTTAATGAGAAAAGCCAGTTAATAAAATGAACATTGAAAAAAATATTAATATGATTAATAAGCTAAACATTAGATATAAAAAATGTTAATATATATCTAGTTAATAAATTTTCTATTTAACAGGTGAGACAATGCAAAATCTTCATAGTTTTGTTTTAGAAAAAATATTTAAATCTTCCATACTTCCCATACTTTTTATTGAACTCCTTCTCATCATACTTATTTTCATATTTGGATTTTTGCAAGAAGAAAAAAATGAAGAACTTCTTCAAAGTACAGCAGCGAAGAGTTTTGAAGAAGTTGCCTCACAAGTCACACAAAGAATGAATGCAAAAATCGAGCGCGTTGAGAAAGACGCTACTGCTCTTAAAAATATCATAGAGTCACTCTTTACTCACAGTAGCTTCTATGATGACTCCCACCTCTCTTATATCTTTGATGAAGGTTTTCATATCCGCGAGGGGCAAGGTCCTTCAACCATCTATACCACTAACCTTTTAGAACTATCCAAAAAAGATAAAGAGGCTATGAAAATATTAAGTATGAGTGAGACAGCTATCGACGCTATCATGCAACAGTATAAGGGAATTGTGGATTCTGCATGGATTAACCTTGGAATGAACTACTCTTTATACTATCCCAAAATAAAGGTTCAAGAAGAGCTCTCTTCTGATCTGGACCCTACCCAACAATCCTACTATTTTAAGGCAGATGAGAAACACAATCCCCATAAAAAAACAATCTTTATCCCCCTCTTTCAAGAACCTTGGGCAATAAGTCTTGGACAAATAGGCTCTGTCGTTTCACCTATTTACCTTAAAGGTAAGATGGCCGGCGTTGTTGGTATGACACTAACGGCTGAGAACACCAAGGAGTTAAGTAATATCTCTCTTCCTTTTGACGCGTATATTATTATTTTAGGAGAAGAAGGACATGTGCTTTTTGCCTCAGATGAGCAGGAGTTTTATAAAGACTTTCGCATTAACTCTTTTAATGCCTTACATCAACAAAATTCACAAACAGCTCTGAGCCCCTTTGTTTATTCTGCAAAAAAAGAGTCAAACTTTGTGTTTATTCAAAAGATGCTCAAGGAGACAGGTTTAAAACTTATGCTTATCGCAAAAAAAGACAATATCAACAAGGATATAAACGCTGTATATTTACAAACTCGAAAATATGGTCTTATTTCTTTGTTTGTTATCGGATTCATCCACCTCTGGCTTTTTTACTACATCCGTTCAAAGACAAGACGCGTAAGCCAAATCATCTCTAATCCTGTAACGGAGATTGCACAGATATCTGAAATGCTTTTTGATGAGAAGAAACTCAAACTTGAAAAAAGTAAGATACATGAATTTAATATCTTACAGAACAATTTGCATAAGGCACACAACAAACTTTTAGAACAGTTATATGTTGATTTACCAAGTCAACTTCCTAATCTTAATAAGCTTCAACTTGATATAGGTGAGAATTCTACACTTCTTCTGATCTGCGTAGAAAACTACAAGTTAATACAAAACATCTATGGCCCCCAAGTGTCATCAGAAGTTTTAAACAAACTTATAGATATGCTTAAAACCTTTCCAAGGTCAAAAATGCGTCTTTACCGCATTTATAATGACACCTTTGCCCTACTGTCAGACAGTAAGGTTCATCTTCAAGACGAATTGAAGTACTTGTATAATCGTCTTTCCTTAGAGCACGTTCATTTAGATGAGTTTGACATCTCATTAAACTATGCCCTTTCACTGGCTCTGCCTTATGCCTATAGTGAACTTCCTCTCTTCTCTCGCGCAGATATCGCCCTTGATGAGGCGAAAAAGCAAGAGCATAGAAAATACCTGAGTTTTGATGAGAACAATAATGAACAAGAGATCTTCAAGGAAAATCAAGAGTGGGCAAAACGTTTGCAGCTCGCCTTACATGAGAACAGGCTTGTACCATTTTTCCAACCCATTTATGATATAAAAAATAAAAAAGTACATAAATTTGAATCCCTTGTTCGAATGATCGAAGGGGACGAGGTCATCTCTCCTTACTTCTTCTTGGGTGTTGCCAAACAGATGGGAAAACTCTCAGATATCACCTTATTGATGCTAAAGAATGTTTTTAAACTTGCTCAAACCTACACAGATGTTGAGTTTTCTGTCAACACCTCTTTTGAAGACTTTGAAGAAGCCGGTCTAATGAATGATATTCAAGCCTTGGTCGCTGAGTTTGGTATCAATACACAAAAGATTATTATTGAGATTCTTGAAACAGGAAAGTATAAAGATGAAAAACATGTCATACAGATCATTACCCAATTAAAAAAGATGGGATTTAAAATTGCTATTGATGACTTTGGTGCAGGTAACTCTAATTTTGCTCATCTCATGCTTATGAAGGTGGATTACATCAAGATAGACGGACAGTTTGTTAAAGACATCATAAACGATGAACAGGGTGAAAATATCACTAAGACTATCAATGCCTTTGCTCATATGACAGGAGCACAGAGTATAGCAGAGTTTGTTGCAGATGAAGAAATATTTGAATGCGTTAAAGAGTTTGGAGTTGATTTTGCACAGGGTTATCACATCAGCGAGCCGAAACCGGCTTCGCAAATCGATGCTATGCTTAGACTTTAAAAAGTCAAAGCATAAAAAGATTATGGGAACAGACGGTGTTATGATAAGGTATTATAGACTACTAGGGGATAGTCTAAGTAGGAGGTGTATTATTCTAGGGAAATAATATACTTTAGTCCGTCTGTTGGTCAAATTATAAAACATAAGTATCACATAAGTATCACCTCTGGCTTCACTTGATATAATAGAATTCTTCTCTTTTTTAACATAAATAAGGATACAAATGAAAACACTACTTTTAATACTTAGTCTGAGCCTTAGTCTTTATGCAAACAGTGTTTATGTAAAGACTATTGATGCCCCTATAAATGAAGTCTATACAAAACTTCTATCCTCATTTGACAAGAACTACCTCATTGTTGTTTCTGAAATAAATATTTTGGAAAAATTCAAAGAAGCGGGTCTTCCTGAAAGGTTTGGTAAGGACTTTAATACTAACAACCTAACAGGAATCAAAGCTATCATTGCCTGTAATGGCTGGTTTGGAAATGAAGTAGCCAATGCTGATCCATTAATGATGGGCTTTTGTCCCGTTCGCCTTACCGTTATAGAAAAAGGAGGGAAAACCTCTATTCTTTTTGTACGTTCAAGTGTTGCCCCTAAGGATTCAAAGGCTTATGCTATACTTGAAAAACTGGAAGCCAAAGTTATTGGCGCTATAGAAAATATAAACTAAGGATTATTATGAAAGTAACAATATTGGTACTCTTAAGCCTAGCAGTCTTAGCAGGATGTACACCAAAACATGGTGCTGGAGATATGAGTGATAAAGAATATAACAGACAGAATGATGCAGCAGAGAAAAGCTTAGACTCTTTATAGGGTCTTCTCTTTTTTAAAAGGCCAGTTCTTAAATGAGTTTGCAATGAGCCTTAGGTTCTTGGTAATACATTTCAAAATCTTTTTTAAGCAAAGGCTTTGAATAAAAATACCCTTGTAAAATATCACAATTGTTTTTTTCTAAAAAACTATAATGTTCTACTGTTTCAACTCCTTCTGCCACAACCTTCAAACCAAATGTATGTGCCATTGCCATGATAATACGAACCATTCTTTGATCATTTTTATCTAGTGACAACTCCGAAATAAAAGATTTATCTATCTTCAATTCATCAATAGGCATTTGCTGCAGATAACTCAATGAAGAGTATCCTGTCCCAAAGTCATCCATTGAAAAACGTATCCCAAAGTTCTCCTTAATTGCCTTCATCACAGAAACAACCTTTTGAATATCTTCAGCTAAATGTGTTTCAGTTATCTCAAAAACCACCTTTTTTTGCAACTCATCTTCCAAATACTTTTGACATAATCGTCCAACATCCATAGTAAAAGAGTAATGAAACAGCTGACGCATACTGATGTTAATGGAGAACTGTTCCAAGATAAGACCTTCATCACTCCAGGTCTGAAAGGTTTTAAAAGCTTCTTCTAAAATATACTCACCTAAGGCTATCATAAACCCTGTTTGCTCAGCTATAGGGATAAATACATCCGGAGGAACAAAACCAAGTTCTGCGTTTTCCCATCGTACTAGAACTTCACAACCAATGACCTCTTGATTTAGGTTAAACTGAGGCTGATACTGAAGAAAAATCTCATCATTATCCAGAGCAAAATGTAAGTTCTGCTCTATTTTCAAATGCTTCTCAACACGTCTTGAGAGTTCATCATTAAAAAGAACAACCCCATCACGACCCTTGTTTTTAACCTCATACATGGCAATATCTGCTTCTTTAATAAAGACATTTGCATTTAAACGCTCTGGCGCAAGAAGACTAACCCCGATACTTGCACTTAAGTAGAGGTTGTGTCCAGAGATTTTGTAGGTACTCTTCAGGCTTTCTAGAAGCCTATTTGAAATATTCATGGCTTGTGTGATAGCCTCATCTGAATTTTTAAAGCTTCGTCCTAAAAACACAAACTCATCTCCACCTAAGCGGGCAATAATATTTTTTTTACCCGCAATACCTTTTAGTCTTGAAGCAACTTCTTGTAGTAGTATATCCCCAATATCATGTCCCAAGGAGTCATTAACCGTTTTGAAGTGATCCAGATCAATAAGCAATAGATATGAGTATTTTTGTTTCTTTTCTAATTCATTAATCATAGTTTGCAAGGATTCAATAAAACTGTGACGGTTGTAAATTTTGGTTAGTGGATCATGTGAAGCTTGATATTGGGTCTTTTCCAAGAGTTTACCCGAACTGTTTGCGGAATAAAACAGTACGCCCATAAAAATAAGTGAAAACAGTGTCAATACATAAGCATAAAACTCACCAATCAGTGAGAAGTAAATACTTAAGGGCAACATTAAAACAAGTAATATCGGTCTAAGGATTTTTCTGTCTGCAAAAAGTAGAGTGGTCGCTACAACAGAGGCTCCAAGCTCGGTAAAAATTGCAATATAATGCATTTTACTCTCTGTTTCACCTGCATACAAGATAAATATCAGTCCCCAAGATGCAAAAATCAGAACATAAAATACAGACAGCTTCTTATGCCAAAGCAAAAGTTCTGAACCAGCCATAGTGTCATAATCAAAATTACGATACAGACTGTAATATCCCACCGCTGAGATCAAGGCAACAACCACATACCAAATAAGCGCAGGATACATAATGTCATTAAGCCAACCAAGAAAAACATATCCTAATCCTGGAATAAGAGAGAGTCCAATAATAACAGGGATTTGTCTGTATAAGGTAATATAAACATACTTGCTTTCAACAGACATTGCAGGCCTTCCCTTACTTATACATTAAGATGTATTATAGCAGAAATACTATATCACTCTAAACATGCAATTTTCTTAAAAAGGAGATTCTAGTATGCACAGACCGTCTCACTTTCAAGTAAATGACTCTATCATTTAATGCAGCTCAATCTTATAAATATTTTTGGTCTTTTTTTAGAGGTGCCAAGTCAATATACTAAACTAGTTTTTATTTGAAGTAATTTTATCTGAAACGTAAATAGCTAAAGCTGTGAGCGAAAATAAAATCACTCCATAAAGTCCAAACAACACTGTGTTTGTAATCTCCATAATCTTTCCTTGTTTTCTTAATTAAAAGTATTTTAATCTATTCATGTGTGAAAAAAATGCTTAGTGCAGTTGATGTATCTTTATTAAAAGAATATAGACTAAGCGGATACAACTCTTATTTAGTCTTCCTTTAAAAATTTCCTACCTCTTCATCTACAAAATAATTTTTAAACACTTTCTTCTTTTCTTTTAGATACAAATACATACTTTTTTAATAATAGGAATAATTATGCAGACAGCAATATTAGGTGGTGGATGTTTTTGGTGTATAGAGGCAGTCTTTAACCGTGCAAAAGGTGTCCACTCAGCGATTAGTGGGTACGCAGGTGGAGAACATCCCAATCCCACCTATCAACAGATATGTACAGGAACAACAGGACATGCTGAAGTGGTTAAGATCACCTTTGATGAGAATGTTATCACCTATGAAGACATCTTAGATATTTTCTTTGAGATACATGATCCAACTACGCTCAACCAGCAAGGTGCTGACAGAGGAACCCAATACCGTTCTGTGATCTATTATCTAGATGAAGAACAAAAAGATGCGGCTGAGGCTAAGATACTAGAGTTGCAGCACTTCTTATCTGCACCTGTCGTGACAGAACTTAGCCCAGAACCTGAGTTTTTTGATGCTGAGGAGTATCATCAAGACTACCTATCACTTAATCCTTCTCAAGGGTATTGTCAGGCAGTTGTAGCACCAAAGGTACAAAAGTTTATGATGAAGTACAAAGAGTTTATTAAATAACTAGTGTGCCGTGTAATAAATCATATCAACAGGGACTTGTACCTTTCCCCTTTTAGCTAAAAAACGAAAAGGTATAGACATGGGACCTTTATCAAAGCTTCTCATTGCTGAAATATGTACATGTAAATGTGGTCCGGAGCTATACCCTGTATTTCCAGAAAAACCTATTTTTTGGTGTTTCTTAACCTCTTGGCCTACACGTACACTTACCCCTCCTGTATCCAAATGCCCATACATAGCCATTGTCCCATCATCATGTTGAATGATTATATAATTTGACTTAGCTGCAAACTTAGCTGAAAACCCATGTTCAGTATGTTTTGACTCAGTTCCAATGACAATTCCATCACGCATAGCATGAACAGGTGTTCCAATATTCATTTTAAAGTCTAAAGAAAATTTAGACCGTCCCTTATGTGTATACTTTCCATAAAAGCCCTGTGTCAACTGATGAGATGAACCACGGTGAAAAGGAAGTGCATACAGATAGTTTTTATTATATTGACTTACTAAGCGCCCCTGAATACCACTAAAATAGGTTTCAAACTTATTTCGAACACCTTTCTCAATGATAGATAGATTTGCTACAAGGTTTCGACTACGCGCAGGGTATGAGTTTATATGAGGAAGTTTTACAGATGCATGTAAATTTTCAAGTACCTTGGCTTCAAGTTTTATAGTTACATCATAAAAGCTATGGTTTTCTAAATATAGATCATAACCTAAATCCGTTTTAACACTCACCATCTGTATGAGAGGAGAGGTGTCTGCTTTTGGTACAAAGGCATTTAAAGACTTTAAAGACTGAACCTTCTGCTTTTCTTGGCGTAGTTGAAACATCTGATCCAAATAAGCATAGGACTTTTCATCCAAAGCTAGGTCTTTAGATAAATGTTTAAGAAAAGGAAGGTCTTTATTTTTATTATTTTTATAAAAAACAACTACCTTCTTTTTTAGTCTTGCATCCACAGATATAAAGGGTAGAGGAACTTGCATGAGCATGTAAAAGTCATTTACATCGTTATCATAAATACTTTTATAAAGTTTCTGTTTGTAAGAAGTTTCAATCTCATCATGCAGTTTTTGAAGTTTTCTTAGATTAATAAGATAATCTTTTATCTCTTTTTTATCCTTGCTTATATCGATAGCCAGTCCTGTTTCAAGCATCTTTTTTGACATCTTTTTATACATATCAAACTTCTTAGTATCGTTTTTAAAAAGTTTAAGTTCACTCAAGTCTTCAAAGTTTTTATTTTGCTCAAATAAGGGAGTTCCTAGCTGTGCATAAACAACTGGGTATTCCTGAGCATTCATAGAAGAGAATAGAAAAAGGATAAGTAAAAATCGTTTGAAGTATGAATAGTTTTGCATAAGCTATTTTAACACAGAAGCCAAAGAGAATAGAGTGTTATTATTCTAGGGGGATGATAATATAAGGACTTAATAATATATTATAAAACGAATGTCTGCTTTTAAAAAATATGAATCAAAACCTAGGGGGAAATTTTGACTTTTATTTATATAAATTAGGTCTCTTTGACTTCTGACAGGGATTATAATGGGCGAATGTGTAGATAATGTGTAAATAAATAAACTATAATACCTATATGACTAATAAAAAAGAGATTATTGCTGTTTTAGATCCTATGTGTTCTTGGTGCTGGGGGTTTGAGCCTGTCTTACAAGAACTGCGTCAAAATTTACCCCAAGATACAGACTTATCTATCTGCATGGGTGGTTTACGTTCAAATGGTGATCAAGCCTGGACAGCTGAATTTAGAAGCTTCCTTAAAGAACATTGGACGCAGGTACAACTCAAAACTGGACAAGAGTTTAATCTTGATTTTTTAAACAGATCAGAGTTCCAATATGATACGGAGCCTGCGTGCAGAGCTGTTGTAAGTATTCGAAATATGGATAAGACTAAGGTTTTTGATTATATGTACGCCCTTCAAAAAGCCTTTTATCAAGATATGCAAGATATTACCTGTACAAAGATTCTTAGTACTATTGCTGAAGAAAATGGTGTGAATAAAAAAACATTTTTAGAACTTTTTAATAGTCAAAGAATAAAAGAAGAGACACAAGCTGACAAATACAAGGCACGTTCCATGGGAGCGAATGCCTTTCCTTCCCTTGTTTTTATAGATGAAGAAGGCCACCTTTATGTATTAAAAGGCTACAAGGACTTCCAGCTTATAAAAAAGCACCTCTTATAAAAGTTATTTGACATTCTTAATCTCTTTATGTACACTTCGCATACTAAATTAAGGGGACAAGACATTGAGAACACCCAAGGGCTTTGGCAAGAACTACTTTTCTTTATCAGCAATTTGTGCCTACTCCAGCGGTGTACTTATACAAGCACAATGCTCTGCATTTACGCATGCCTCTCGTAATCTGTCTTTTGAAAGCCTGGAAGAAGAGGATGACCCTCTTGAGGAACTTGAAGCTCTAATACAAGAGAGTGCTTTTAAAGTAAAATCATCATCATGTCATTGTAACTGCTTTTTTAAAAACCGCTTATATACCCTCACCCAACACTTTAAATTCCACATTCAAACTTTTTTCATCTTTTTCAAAACCCGTTCAGGTATTTCTCCGCCAAACTCACAATTCACCTTCATCCCTACACTCTTAAACTAAAGGAAAATATAATGAAAAAAACACTGACCCTATCACTATTAAGTTCTATACTTATCAGTAATGTCCATGCTAAGGCTATTGAGCTAGAAGCTTTAACGGTTGAGGCTTCTACCTTAGATAACAATGAGCTAAACTCTCCAGAATCCGTTGAAATTTATACGAATAGTGATATAGAACAAGCACATGTACAAACCTTGCCCGAATTCTTGCAAAAAAACACTTCTATGCATATTTTACCCGCTTACGGAAACCCATTTTCACCACTTATAGACATGCGTGGTTATGGTATAGAACGTGGTAATGCGAATATTGTTGTTCGCGTTAATGGACGAAAAATCAATAATATTGACAACGTGCCTCAACTTTTAGGCTCTATTGCACCTGCCAGTATTGAGCGCATTGAAATCACTAAGGGAAGTGGCATTGTTCAAGGAGGCGACGGAGCTAATGCCGGTGTAATCAACATCATTACTAAGCAAAACAATCATAAAGAAGTTGCTCTTGCCATTGGAAGTCAAAACACAAGTAACCTCAACCTCTACCTTGGTCATTCTAATGAGCTTCTTTCTGTATCTTTATCTGCTGATATGCACAAAACTGATGGAACACGTTATATTGACAACAATGGCAAAACGGATGAAAAAAAGTTAACTAATGCAAGCCTAGACCTTGCCATTACACCTATGGATGACTTAGAGTTGCGTTTTGGTATACTAAAAAACAGTGTGGATGCGATATATGGAAGCTATTTAACCCTAGATGAGTATAACAATGATCCTTCTCAACCTGGTATAACTAATTCTGGTGCCTCAAAACAAAACTATAAGACAACTGTCTTTAGTACAGGTCTAGGATATGACATCAGTGACAGTCTTGACTTTCAAGTAGATTATTCAAATGAAAAAAAAGATTCGAAAAACACCTACTCAAGTGGTTTTGTTGACCCATCTCGTTATACCTATGACAATGTACTTGCTTCATTAAACTTTCATCAAGACGGTTTCAACTTAAATACAGGTTTTGAAGCTTATCTTGGTAATAGAGATGGATATGGTGGAAATATTGATAAAGACAATTATGCCGGCCACCTCCTAGGTCAATACAGATATGAAGCACATACATTAAAGGCTGGATACCGTTATGAACGTGCTTTTTACACACAAGATCAGACCAGTAATGATAATAAAAAAGCGTATTCACTGCATGGAGCAGAGCTATCGTACAACTACAAGGTAGATGCACACCATTCTACTTTTTTAAGTTATGCCCGCTCTTTTCAAAGCGCCAACATTGATCAACTTCTTGTTTATGTTTTTCCGACAGGTGGTGTTTTTCAAAACTTTCTTGAACCTATGAAAGTTGATACTTACACCCTTGGTTATAATAATATACAAACTAATAACAAGTTTAAGGCTTCTGTATTTTATACTGATTTAAAAAATGAGTTTTATTATTATACAGGCCCGGGAGGGACCTTTGATCCTGCGAGTAAAAATACAAATATTGATGAGTCCAGCAAGTACGGGTTAGAGCTTTTTGATGTTTATAATGTTAATAGCAATGTTAGTATTACAGCTTTATATACGTATGTACGTGCCAAGATCGATAAAGAAGTTGAAAATGGGACCGACCTTTCAGGCAACACCCTTCCTGGTGTTCCAAAGCATACTGTAAAAGCGACCTTGAACTATTTTCCAAATAATAACACCACGCTTTCTTTGGTACAGAACTATCGTTCTACCGCCTATGCCTTAAATGATATGCAAAATAATTTTCAGCAAAAACAAGAGCAGTACTTAAGCACTGATATCTCTATTACCTATGCCAAAGATAATTATGAAGTTTTCGCTAAAATAAACAATCTATTTGATCAATCTAATGGTTTATGGATAGAAGATGATGCTATTTATCCTGTAAATTTTCGATTAAACATTCTTGCCGGCGTTAAACTCACCTTCTAGGAAAAACATGCAAGCCTTACACCAAAATAAAAAACTCTTATTAGGAAAAGCCGACTTTTTATTAGCGGCTTGCGTGACACACACTTGTGAGATACCCCAGCTTACTCAAGCGGGTATCCCCGGTAAGATACCTCTTACTCCAACGCTTGATGCCGAATTTATCTCGACTGGCAAGGTGTTTTCCTTAGGTGATATTGCCGAAACACCCAAAGGTGTTCCTACCCCTGCTCTTATCACAAGAGCCGTACATGAACTTAGCCCCTTTACTTCTATACAAATCCTTAATCTTGGACTTCCGGTAAAACCTCAAGAGTGTAAGCTTATTGATTTAGATATAGAACCAAGTCCTAATATCACTGAAGATAAAAGCTTTGATGCAAAAGATATTTTTGACAAGGGTTTTGTTTATGGTAAGACCTATAAACTTGAGGGTGATTATCTTATCATCGGTGAATCTACACCTTCTGGTACAACTACGGCTCAAGCTTGTATTACTGCCTTAGGATATGAAACAGAAGGTCTTTTTGCCTCCTCTTTTAAAGAGGTGCCATCATCAATTAAAGAAGAGACTATCTCGGCTTCACTTTCAAAACTCCACTCCAATATGTCTCTTTTTGAAAAGCTCGGACATACAGCTGATAATATGTTGGTTTTTGTGGCAGGTTTTATACTTTCTGCTTCAAGGCGTTTCAATCTTGTCCTCGCAGGAGGAACACAAATGGCGGCTGTCCTTCTTATCGCTAACAAGGTTTCAGGAAGACAGGGGATTCATCATGATCATCGACATATTCATCTGTGTACAACAAAGTGGATAGCAGAAGATAAAAACTCAAATATTCAAGGCCTTTTAGAGCAACTTGATTTTCGTCTTAAGGCTTATTATGCTGACTTTAGCTTCGAAGAAGCCTCACACCCTGCTCTTAAACTTTATGATGAGGGAGAAGCTAAAGAAGGTGTGGGTGCAGGTGCAGCCATTGCTTACGCTTTTGCACAGGGTGTCTCTGTCAAAGAGCTTACTCTGAAGGTAGAGTCTTTCCTTGGCTAGACACCTCAGTATCTTTGGGACCTCATCTGACGCAGGTAAGTCTACCCTTGCCTTTGCACTGACCTACTTATTTCACCACAAGGGTTTAAAAGTAGCCCCTTTTAAGGCACAAAACGTTTCAAACAACTCTTGTGTCTGTGACACAGGTGGAGAGATAGCCATCCCCCAATACTTTGCAGCTGAGTCTATCAACTTAGAGACAAGTCCTCTCCTGAACCCTGTACTTCTCAAATCAGGCAAAGGTAACCGTGCTTCTTTAATCCTAAATGGTTATGCAAAAGATGAACAAGACGTTAGAGAGTATTATTCCAACATAAACAGCCTAAAACCTATCGTAAAAAGCGCTTTTGAAACACTTTCTCAACAGTATGAATATATCATTGCAGAAGGAGCCGGCTCACCTGTTGAACTTAATCTTATGGATAAGGACCTTTCAAATATCTATATAGCCACAGAGTTTGATACAAAGATCATCTTAGTCGCTGATATAGAAAAGGGTGGGGTCTTTGCTTCCATTTATGGAGTCTATAATCTTCTTCCACCAAAGCTCAAAGACAATGTTATTGGCGTTATCATTAACAAGTTCAGAGGAGATGAAACACTTTTTAATAAGGGAAAAAAAATCATCGAAAAAGAGTTTGGCCTAAAGGTCTTAGGTCTTATCCCTTACAATCCTTTTAACCTTGGTTTCGAAGATTCTCAATCGATTATGAACTACACTCAGTATAAGCCCCAAGCCAAAATAAATGTTGCTGTTATCAAACTTCCACATATCTCGAACTTCACCGACTTTGAGCCCCTTATCAATGATGAAGAAATCCTTGTAAGCTTTATAGATTCACTTTCTCATCTGAACAGTTTTGACCTGCTTATTATCCCTGGTTCTAAACGTACTATCTCTGATCTTAGATGGTTAAAAATCTTAGGTATTGAAAAGGCATTAGAAAACTATCAAGGTAGAGTTTTAGGTATCTGTGGCGGGTACGAGATGATGTTTGAAACCCTCTTCGATGAATATGGCATAGAAGAAAAGCCTTTGACAAAAGAGTCAGGACTTAACTATATACAGAAAACACTAACCTTTAAAAAAGAAAAAAACTTAACAAAAGGACGCTATAAACAATTTGACTTAGAGCTTCAAGGCTATGAGATACATCACGGTTCTGCTGAGCTTAGTTATTTTCAAAAAGATAATGTTTATGGAAGCTTCATTCACGGTCTTTTTGATAATAATAGTTTTCGCCACCTTATGTTTTCTCAGATTTCTTCGCAGTATAAAGGGTATAATTTTAAAGAATTTAAAGCAAGTAAAATTGCGTCTTATTGTTCCTTTATTAATGACAATATAGACCTAGAATACATTTTGAAAGAAGTAAAATGAAGGCACTCTTTATAGGCGGTATCAAAAGTGGCAAATCCCTTCATGCCGAAGAGTTTGCACTTAAACACTCAAAACTTCCTCCTGTTTACCTTGCTACTACCGAATTTATCGATGAGGGGATGAAGGAGCGTATAGCCCGTCATAAGCTTCAGCGCTCCCAGCAATTTCTTACCGTAGAAGAACCGATGAACCTTGTTGAAGCTATTCGTCCAATGAAGACAACGGTGCTTGTGGAGTGTACTACTATGTGGATTAACAACATGCTTCATCATGGCTTTGAGTCTGAGGATATCACCCAGCAGGTACATAAACTTTTAGAACTGCCTCATGACATCATCTTTGTCCATAATGATGTCGGTGCGGGTATTATCCCGGACAATGCTCTAGCCAGAAAGTATGTTGATATCTCCGGAAAGGTCTCTCAAGTATTAGGACAGAACTGTGATAAGGTCTTTCATGTCATTTCAGGGATTTCTACACAGATAAAGGGTAAAAAATGATTCAAAAAGTTTGGATGGGATTTTCATTGGCTATTTCAATGCTTTCTACCCTTCCCTTTTTTCGTGTGCATAACTTCTTTGCCGGAATCAACGGTTACGCGGTTATGTTCTACCCTCTTGTTGGTTTTATCTTAGGTGGTATCTTATATGGGACTTCACTTCTTCTTGAACCTTATATCCCCCTCACTCACCTTCATGTCTTACTCTTTGCTTTTTGGGTTGTTTTAACAGGTGCACTTCATTTAGATGGCCTATCTGACGCGATTGACGCACTTTTTGTTGCTAAAGAAAGAGCCGTTGAAGTGATGAAGGACCCTCATGTTGGCGCTATGGGAATGACCTATACGGGGGTATTTCTGATTGTAAAGGCTTCTGTTCTTATCGTAGTCGATGCTTTGTACCTTTTACCTCTTATACTTATGCTTTCACGTTTTAACGTTGTTTTAGCCATCTATTTTCTACCTTATATACGTGAAAATGGGATGAGTTCCTTGGCCAAACAAGAATTTATCAAACCTCAGCTTGTTGCTTCAATTATCCTTGTCTTAGTAAGTTGTTTTTTCTTTGCCTTTGGTTTTGTGCTCTTGGCTGTCTGCTTAGTATCTCTGTTTCTGTTTAAACTCTGGTTCACTAAGCGCTTTGGCGGGTTTTCGGGTGACTTGTATGGCTTTATGATTGAAGGTACGGAACTTATCTTACTTCATGTGGTAATGGTCTTATGTTAGTCACTCTCGTAAGACACGCTGAAGTTGATGAGGCGTATCATAAGTGTTATAACGGACATATAGATATAAGTCTTTCTAAAAAAGGGGAAGAAGAGTCTAAAAAACTGGCTAAGCACTTTAAAGACAAAACCTTTAACGCCGTTTTTTGCTCTGACTTAAAACGTTGCAAACAGACACTAGAAGCCTTTGACTTGGATGCAAGACCTGTTTATACCTCTATGCTAAGAGAGAAGTCATGGGGAAGACATGAGGGGAAAAACTTTGATGAGATCATATGCAGTGAAGACTTTGAGTATGAAAATTTTGAACAGTGGGTCAATGCCCTTGACGGCGAAGATTATACGGAATATATCAAACGTGTAGAAGGCTTTTTCAAGGGATTTTTACCTGCATCTGTCTCAGGAGAGGTCTTAGTCATGAGTCATGCCGGTGTCATCCGTGTGCTGATGCATCTACTTCAAGATATTACCTTAGAAGAAGCCTTCTCTAAACCTTTCGGATATGCCAACTATATAACGCTTGATACTGAGACTTGGCGTTTTAAGGACTTGAGATGCGTATAGCCTTTATCCTTGTCTTTGCTTTGTCTTTGTCTTTGTATGCACAAGAACGTATTATTGCCCTTGCCCCTTCTATTAGTGAGATAGTCTTTGCTCTTGGAAAAGGGGATGAGATCGTTGGGGTAAGCGAGTATGCTTCATACCCTGAAGAAGTTAAAAAGATTACGAAGATCGGTGGTTATTCCAACCCCTCTTTAGAAAAGATTTTTTCACTTAACCCCACCCTTGTTATCGGTCAAAGTCATTATGACAAGACCCTCAGACAACTTGACAAGCTCGGTATCAAAACCCTAAGTCTTGAGATGACTACTATTGCCAATATTCAAGACTCTATTGAAAAAATTGCCAAGGCACTTAAAACAGACCCTTCTGCTCTTTTAAACCCCATAGATGGAGCGATCAAACAAGCCCAAGGCAAGCATAAAACTGGAGAGAGGGTTCTTATTGTTTATGGCCTCTCTTTGGATCTAAACAGAGGTCTTTATATCGCAGGTCATAATATCTTTTATGAAGATATCATCCGTCTATGCGGGGCTGAAAATGCTTATAGTTTTGAAAAGTTATCCCAACCTGTACTTCATTACGAAGGGCTTATCAATGTAAACCCCGATAAGGTCATCCTCTTACATCATAGCGCCACCGACGGTGAGGTTGACTTTCTTAAGGCCAAAGAGCTTTGGTACAATATCCCGATTAATGCTGGTAAAAACAAAAAGGTATATATTTTGAGTAAAGACTATCTATCTATCCCTTCACATCGCGTTGCTCAAAGTATTACGGACTTATGCGAGGTTATTAGTCAATGATAGTTTCAAGTCTTAGTCTTGCTTATGGCGAAAAAAACATCTTAGAAGGTATCAACTTTGAGCTGCAAAACCATCTGACTATCTTAGGCTCTAACGGTTCAGGAAAAAGCACTCTAGCCAAAGCCTTATGTGGACTTCTTCCGTATGAAGGCTCTATCAATATAAGCCATCAAGAACTCAGTAATATAGCTTCTAAAGAACGCGCAAAACTTATCTCCTATATCCCTTCAAAAATGCAAAGCTTTGAGCAGTTTACTACCCTTGAAGACTTTGTTCTTCTAGGACGATACCCGTACAAGGAAAGTTTTAAAGACTACTCTCAAGAAGATAAAGAGCTAGTAAAGAAGATACTTCAAGAGCTAAGCATTCACGAGCTAAAAGCACATAAACTTCATGAACTTAGTTCAGGACAACAACAACTAACCCTCATAGCTCAAGCTTTGGCGCAGGAGAGTCAAATCCTTATCTTTGATGAACCGACCTCAAATCTTGATCCTCGCAACACCGCACTCTTTGTAAAAGAGTTAAAAAGGCTTCGCCAAAACCATCAGACTATTTTAATCACCCATGACATTCAACTCGCTTCTTTTTTAGATGACCCGGTCCTCTTTATACAAGATACAAAAGCTAAGCTTTTTGAAAAAGGTTTTTTTGAAACAGATACACTCACCAGGGCCTATGGTATCAATTTCAAAAATGAAAACGGCATGATCGGAATCTCTTATGCTTAAACTCCTATTATGGTTGTTTTTAGTATTTATAGCTATTATATCTCCCTTTGCAGGAACGGCTGATTTAGACTATAACGCTCTTTTTGAGTCAGGTTCATTGTCTCAACGTATCTTTTTAGAGCTTCGCCTGCCTAGAATCCTTCTTGCCTTTGTTGTTGGCGGGACCTTAGCCCTAGCCGGTCTACTCTTTCAAACCCTTTTTAGAAACTCCTTGATGACACCCTTTACCCTTGGTGTATCCGGTGGGGCTGTCTTAGGGGCAGGTATGGCTATCAAGTTGGGATTGGGCTTGATACTGGGTATTTCAGCCGTTTCACTTTTTGGATTTATGGGAGCACTTTTTACCGTTGTCTTACTCATAATCTTATCTCGCTATCTTAAGCGGGCGGAGCAAGAGTCACTTCTTCTTTTAGGGATTGCCCTCTCTTTCTTCTACACCTCAGCACTTATGGTCATCTTTTATCTAAGTTCATTTACTGAAACCGCGACCATCATGCGTTTTACTATGGGCAGTCTTTCTATTGTGGGGTACGAAAGTGTCATAACTATCTCACTCATTGCAGCCATATTACTTTGTTTTCTTTGGCTAAAACGTTTTGAACTTCAGATCCTGGCTATCTCAGATGAGCAAGCTTCGTTAAAAGGCATAGATACCAAAAGGCTCACCTATGTATTTCTTATCATTACTTCTTTGGCTATAGGTGTCTTAGTTAGCCTGACAGGTCCTATTGGTTTCATCGGTCTCATCATCCCCCATATGATCAGAAAGCTTTATCAAAGATCTGTATCTGAACTTATTTTTCCTGTGTTTCTTTTGGGAGGTTTTTTTCTACTTGCTTGTGACACCCTGGCTAGATATTTTTCCACAGGTTCTGAAATCCCTATCGGTGTTATTACCGCGCTTATCGGTGGACCGTTTTTCATCTATCTTATTATCTCAAAACAGCCCTAATTCTCTTTTTTTTTAATACAAATGTAACAAAATTATTTTATAATTATTATAATATTTACTTAACAATTTGGAGACTTTATGGAATCAACAGACTTATGGACTATATTTATTGTCGCACTTTTAGGCTCAATTGGACACTGTATAGGTATGTGTGGGGGTTTTGTTTTAGCCTATTCCACTTCTAAGATAGAACCGGGACGTTCTAAATACTTTCAAACCTTTGCACACTTCCTTTACTCAATAGGGCGCATCGTCTCTTATATGTTTATTGGTGCTATCTTTGGGTACCTTGGCTCAGCTATTGGTTTTTCTATGACCTCTAAAGGGATACTTTTTATCGTTGTTGGTTTTACTATGATACTCATTGGTCTGTCTTTAAGTGGTAAGTTAAAGTTTTTAACGGTGATAGAACATTCACTTTCTCAATCTGCACTTTTCAAAAAGCTTTTCAAGCTTGTCATACAGTCAAAGTCCCTGTCTAGCTTCTTTTTTATGGGAGTTCTTAACGGCCTTATACCCTGTGGTTTAGTCTACTTTTTTGCGACAGCTTCTATTGCTTCGGGTTCTGCTTTTATGGGTGCTGTTGTGATGCTTGTCTTTGGGCTTGCTACTATACCAGCTCTTTTTGTTTTGGGTATGCTTAGCGGCATTATTTCTCAGATGTCTTGGAGAAAATACGCGCTTAGTATAGCCGCCATAGTTATTGCCTTATATGGTATTTACACTGGTTTTAAAGGGGTGATGATGATAAAAAACCCTGATATGATAAAAACGAAGATGATGGATATGAAAAAAGAGTTAAAGGGTCAAGAGAAGGCTTTTGAAATAAAACAAAGCTATTAATCTTCTTTTATTTCACATGCATCAAAAATTTGTTATTCAGTTCAAGCTTAGAGTTTACCCCATATTTGCTAAACACATTTTTCATATGTGATTTAAGTGTATTTATCGAGATATTTAGCTCTTCGGCTATTTCTTTGTAACTCACCCCTTTTATAACACGGTGCACGATCTCTTTCTCTTTAGCACTAAGGCGAGACATGTCTGAATCTACCTGCGCACATTTAGAGTAAAAGGTAGCCGTCCTTGGGTCGTATAGAGGTTCAATCACCCTTTGTAACATTTTTCCTACTTCTTTTAGTTTACTCAGTTCAGGTTCCTTATCTCGCGTGTAAAAAAAAGATACAAACCCTATCTTTTTGCCATTATTTAACTCCAATGGAACAAGTATCGCTGTTTTAAACCTTATCTCTTTATGCATCTGTTTGCACTTGTTTTTTGTCACGGTTCCTTTAAAAAACACATACAGATCATCGATTTCTTGAGAAAGGTTTGAAGTGCTGAAGTCATTGATAATGTCATTACCAACTTTATCAAAAGAAGGGCTTTTTTTATTAAATTCGTATTTCTCCATCAATTTACAGAAAAGACGCTTTTTATCAGAAAGAAAATCTATTGTATAGCCATCTTCTTTTTTGATATAGATTGCCAAGAGATCTGCCTTAGTCTGATCAGAAAAGAACTTTGTCTCATTACGAAGCAGAGCTTTAATACTGTGGCCATAGATGACACAAGAAAGGATCTGTATTGTCTTTTTCAACAATGCAATATCCGTGATTTCTATATTCATTCAATTAACCTTAACTTACATTTTGAACTATTATATCAGAAACAAGGTATAATTAAATTACAATAAGAAGAAGGGATATTTATGAAAAGAGCATTTTCCTTAATAGAACTGATGATCGTCATCATCATCTTAGGACTTTTAGCATCGATGGTCATGCCTAACTTGATAGGAAAAGCGGATGATGCCAAACGGAAGTTGGTATGCATACAGATGAACAGTGTTTTTGAAGCATTGAAAATGTTCAAACTTGACAATGGTGTTTATCCTTCTATGAAAGAAGGCCTGGGTGCGCTTAGTACCAACCCTAACCCTGAGTTTTACATCAACTATGCTTCAAGCGGATATATTGAAGGGAAAAAACTTCCTAAAGATTCATGGGGGAGTCCTTTTATTTACATCAACAAAGAGGATGTCATCGAACTGATCTCTTTCGGGGCTGACCGCAAAGAAGAAGGTGAGGGAGAAGGAGCTGATATTCGTTTTAGCGAATGCCAGTAAAACAAAGATGAAAAAAGGATTTACTCTGCTTGAACTTATGTTGGTTATCGTTCTGATCGGTATCATCTATGGTTCAGTCATCAATGTCTTTCAGAGGTATAAGGATAAGGCAATAGATGTAAGTCTTATGAGCTTGGAGAAGTATATGCAAAGTTTTTCATACAACAATCATGTCTCTTTAGTCTGTATCAAAAGATGTGAGGAATGCCTTTTATTTGTCAATGAAAAGTTTCATCAAAACGTGACTCCTTTTGTTGATAGAGACGTAGAAACATACCGTTACGACAAAGAGTCAGGCGTAAAAAAGCTTGAGCTTATGTCTTATTTCCGTCCCGATGGAAAAGAAGAAGAGGTATGTTTCAGATATGATATATATCTTGACGGAAGTCGAACAGAGATGATTGTAAAGAATAAAAACGAAGTATTCGCTTTTCCTTCTTTTTTTGGTTCTGTTAGGAAGTACGAGTCTCTTGATCAGTCCATTGAACAACAAAGTCACACAGCACGAAAGGTGGCCGAAAGATGATCTTCACCTACAGAGGTATTGATTCTAGCGGGGACAAGGTTGATAATGAGATCGAAGCATCTAGCTTAGAAGAGGCCAAAGAGAGACTCAAAGCTCAGGGTATACTGTATGAAGTGATCGAAGAAAACATCCCTTCCTTGTTTGACCATACTCTTTTTAGTCGAAAATACACCATATCCGCAAAAGAGCTTTCCAACCTCAGTCGTGAACTGGCTATTTACATACGTTCAGGTATCTCTCTTGTCAATGCCTTGCAAGTCATGGGTAAACATTATGAACACCATAACAAGATGCATCTTTTTCTTCAAGCAGTAGCCACGCATCTTGATGAGGGTAAAAACCTCTATACAGCACTAACCACCCAAAATGTCGTTGTCCTTCCTGAGTTTTATAAACACTCTATTAAAGTCAGCGAATCAAGCGGAATCCTTGATGATGTCCTTCTTGAACTTGCACGTTTTCTAACAGAACAAGATCGAATCTCCAAAGAGGTACGCCGGGCATTTTCCTATCCGACTTTTATGATTGCTATCTCTTTATTGATGGTTGGTTTCATGTTGGCATTTATCGTACCTCAAATCACGGCTATCTTTACACACATGGATCAAGAACTCCCTGCTGTGACACGATTTGTAATATCAGCAGGAGAATTTTTCAATAATAATTACATTCTAATTCTTAGCAGTATACTCCTAATTATTGTAACTTTTAGTACATTAATGCACTACAGTCCTAGTTTTCGCTACATCATACATTCTATCGTACTGAAGATACCACTCTTTGGTCAGATCGTCTTAAGAAGTGAACTGGGAAGGTTCGCTTACATAGGCTCTTTACTGATCCGTTCAGGTGTCCCCTTTGTTCAAACCATTAAAATGTCTTCAAATATCTTAAGCAACAGTGTACTTCAAGGTATTTTTTTCGATGCTGCAAAAAAAGTCGTTGAGGGAAAACGTCTATCCTCTGCGCTTAGTGAATCCGGTACGCTTATAGACCCTGCCTTTATTCAAGCTATTGCCTTAGGCGAAGAGACTTCTGAGGTTGAGCTTGTTTTAATCAATCTCTCTGAACTCAACTTTACAGAGAACAAAGATAAGATTGCCCTGTTATTAAGTCTTTTAGAACCTATACTGATGCTCTTTGTCGGCGGTATCATCGGTTTTATTGTTGCAGCAATGCTTTTACCGGTATTTTCAATGAGTATAGGTGGATAAGAAGCATATGAATGCAATCAAAAAATGGCCTAATCAACGTCCTGCAATAGCACTATTAATCACTCTGTTTTTTGTTATTACGGTGACCGCCACCGTTGGGGTTAGTATCATCCAATTACGCCTTAGTGCCAAACAGCTACGTGAAGGAAAATGCCTGATTCAAAGCAGTATGATACTCGATGACCTCCTTAACCTTCTAAAGACCTCTCCCCTGCTGGATCAGGTCCAAAACGCAGAGACTTTTCACAATTTTCTATACCATGCATCTATCATTCCTCTGTCCCTGGAGAACCTTAATGTCAAGATAAATATATCCAGTTCAATGGGACGTTTTAATATCAATGCTCTCTCCTCATCTAAGCCATTTAAAGAGGCTCTAAGTGGATATATGTTGCAATATAATGTAGGTGATATCGACTACCTTCAAGACCTGCTTACAGACGCGATGAGCGGTCAACAAACTGAATACAAGACAGCCATCTTTGATGATATGCCTTGGTTGTATAGGGAGAAAATTGCCTCAATGACACATCTTGAACAGATCTTGGATTATTATATCCTCACTCGGCATGACAATAGTATTAAAAACATCCCTTGGAAACAGCTTGTACGCTTTTCCAAACATGGTGATACAAAGATCGATGTTAATTACGTCACACCGCAGTTATGGAAGCTTCTTTTACCTGAACTTTCAGACGGTACCGCAGCTGACTTGTCTTCTAGCCTTGTCATCTATAAAAAGAGTGAAGACCTTAGTCTTTCTACGGAAGATATAACAAGGCTGCAAAAATTTAATATCAGCTATTATGTCCCACGCACACAAATCGAAGTTGCTATTAAAAGAAATGATCAAAATGTTCGTACTACATTTGAATATGATCTTAAACTAAAGAAAGGCGGGAATTTTGATTATGGGCTTTAGAAAAACAGCGTTGCCCCTATTTGTTGATGTCCATACTTCTGTAAACCTTCAAAAGGATCAGATATTTGACCTCATTCTCTCACCTTCTTTTTATTGGGTCAAACATGTCTCTATTCCGGTAAAGAGTCTGCATGAAGCCAAAAAGTTTCTGCCCTCTTTATTTGAAGACACGGTACCTAAGGGGAAATACAGTTATTATGCTTATAAAGACGAGGATACTTATATTATCTTTGCCTATGATGATAAAAAAATACTTGATATTCTTGCACAAAAGGGAATTGACTCGGAGCAGATCAATAATGTCTACTTTTCCCAAAGTGAGTTTCAAGACTCTGAACAAGCGCTCAGTATTGATGATACGTCTGTACTTGATATAGAAAACAACATTGTTGTCAAACTACCCAAAGATTTTGTAAACACTTTTGAGCCTCTGCAATTAAACGATCATCATTTTTCTGAACATACGATCGCATTGGCCAAATATGCCCATATCGCAACCACTAAAAGCTTGATACAGTTTGCTCTTTTTATGGGTGCGCTTATTTCTATATTTGCCTTGGACTGGATAGTCAGTGAAGCGAAGATCTCCGAGTTTGATGATGCTCCTGTAAAATTATATACTGAACATAATCTGCCTGCGACGAAGATCCAAAACGAAGTTATCTTAGAGACCCTTCAGAGCCGATACCACAACCAGATTTTGCTTCGTCAAAAAACGGGTGAAGTACTAAACTTGAAACTGGAAAAAAACGAATACGTCAGCCTGTATGATCTGAAAGATAAAAAACTTACAATAGAACTCAAACTGGCTTCCTCTAAACGGGCCACACACATTAGCAAGGTATTACAAAAAAACAAAGGTCTTGGTGATCAATATAGAAACGGCGTACTGCGATTGGAGTTTGAATTATGAGACAGATCAATCCCCTTTATTTTATCTTACTGATTTTTGTTCTATTGTTTTTTGTGCTGTTTAAACTAATGCATACAAAAACAGCCCTGCATGAAGCACAAGACAATTTTCACAAGACTAAGGAAATGGTACACCATGTTGTCCAACTACGTCAAAATTGGGATAACCAAAAACATACAAAGAACACCCTTTCACGAATATTGAAGTCTTCCTCGCTTGCGCATACTGAAGTCACACGAAGAGACAAACGGGGTATTATCCAACTACACAGCAGTTCCATGGATTTAAAATCAGCAAGCTACTTAAGCAGTCGTCTTTTAAACGAGACATTTGTCATTGAATCGATGAAGATCCGTCGGCTAAATAAAGAGCATGTAAGCTTTGATGCGGAGATCAGAATATGAGGCTTCCAAATATAATCGTATATGTTATTCTTACCTTTGTAGCGGTACTGTATTTCGCTCCTAAAGCAAACCTGTACTACAAACTTGAGCATCAACTTCAGCCTTATGGAATTGTTATTCATAATGAGCACGTTGAGGACAAATGGTTTTGGCTGGATATCACACAAGCCCAAGTTTATATACAAAAGCTCGAAAGTATGCATATACAAAAAACACAGCTCTTGTTCTTGGGAGTATATAACCAGGTGAATTTTGAAGGTATCACACTGGCGCAGACTTTGGGACATTTCCTTCCCAAAGATATACACACAGCAAAACTATCTCATGCCTTATATAACCCTTTCAAGGTTACTGCAACAGTAGTAGGCGGCTTTGGCAAGGCGGATATCACCCTTAACCTTTATGAAAAAGGGGCAACAGTGAATATACAGGCATCTGAACTCATGAAATCAAAATTTTCAGCAACCCTTGATAATTTTACACTAGACAAGAAAGGAGTATATCATTATGAATATCTCTTCTAAAGTCTGGATGGTCCCTTTCTTTACGCGCATAGTCCTGGTCATCATCATAGGGAAAGTACTCGGATTGATACTTTTATGGTCACTTCCTAATGAAGGTGTTGATTTTTATGAGGAAAAAAGGATGCTTCCCCCTTATCATATCTATAAACTGGGCGTATTCATCGATTCTACAAAAGTAAAAAAAGGTGCTAAGCAAGAGAAAGAAAAGATCCAATCCGGTATTAATACGATGATTCTCAAAGGGCTGTACCGTAAAAAGAAAACAGGTTATATCATCATTTCCATGAAAGCAGCTCCTAAGAAAACAGAGATCCTAGGGATTGGAGAAAGCTATGGCGGCTACACATTAGTCGAAATAAAACCTTCAAGTGCCGTATTGGAAAAAGGCTCGAAGCACTATATCATCGAATTACCTACAGATAAGCTTGTGACTTTGAGGAAAAAGCATGCTCCTTTCATCGAAGGCCAGCCTTATAAGATGTCACGTGCAGAAATTCAAGAATATGCGAAAAACTTTGGACAGATACTTGAAGATATTAATATTATCGAGGTGAAAAACAGAGGAAAACTCAAAGGCTTTAAGATTACCCGTATCCGACCTAACACACCGTTTTCCTACCTAGGACTTCAAAAGGGAGACATTATCATAAAAGTAAACAACGAACCGCTTAAGTCCTATGCAGATGCCCTGAATATCTATCAGAATATAGATGATATCAAAGAGATAGAACTTATCGTTATGCGAAACAACAAAGAGAAGGAATTACGCTATGAAATTTATTAAACTATTGGGAGTAGGATTGCTGATGACGGTTTCTTTGCTTATGGCAAGAGAAGAAGTCAATATCAATTTTTCCAAGCTCCAGATCAACGACTTTGTCAAACTGATTGGAAAGATCTCAAACAAAAACATTCTGGTCCATCACAAGATTACCGGCACAGTCGACCTGATCACAACGACACCTATTTATGATGATGAAGTCCTTGGTATCTTAGTCTCAGTCCTTCATTCAAAAGGCTTTACCTTGATTGAAAAAGGATCGATGTATGAGGTTGTGCGTTCATCTGAAGCGACGAAACACAGCCTTAAAGTCGTTCGACCAGGAAGAAAGACAACAGGCTCTATGATGGTCACACAGGCCATAAATATAAAAGGTGAAAATGTAGATGTCGTCACGGCAAAGGTACGTTATCTTATATCTAAAACTGCCAAGCTAATGACACTGCCCGGTACAAACACCCTACTCATTACAGATTACCCTTCTAATATCGAGACTATAAAACGTGTTATTGCCGACTTGCTTAAAGATAACAAGATGGCTATGGAAATTGTCAAGGTAAACTATGCCGAGATAAAAAGTCTTCATAAACAGATCCATGAAATTGGTAAGAGCTATTTTAATAATAAGATAGAAAAAGAGAGAATGACTGTCTTACTTAATGAAAACACCTCTTCACTTGTTTTGATCGGAAAACAAAAAAACATAAATGAATTGCGTATTATGATAAATAGTCTGGACAAAGAGAGAGACCTTAATGAGATCGTACAGATCTTCAATCTCAAAAACTCAGATGCCAAAAACGTGAAGACCTCTCTTGATGAGATCATCTCCACACAAACATTCTCAGATCCTTCTTTGAAACCTAACATCTCTTTGAGTGAGGAGATCAATTCCATCATCGTAGTCGGTGATCCTAATGTCGTTAAGGGTATGATAAGGATCATTGAAGAGCTTGACAAGGAAAAGTATCAGGTCTATGTACAGGCTCGTATTGTAGAAATAAACAATCGTAACTCTGAAGATATAGGGTTTAGATACGGTATGGAAGGCGGGATGGCAACCACCTCAGGGCTTTATACATTTTCAGGAAACTTTGGAGGAGCTACGGTGCCTGTCAGCGATCTCTTTGCCGGTAAGCTTATTGATTCTATCGGAGATGTAGACCAGTATCTTGTTCTAGGAGCTGCACTTGATTTTCTGCAAAGCAAAGGGGCATCTAAGACTATCTCAAATCCTTCTATCTTATGTGTGAACAATAAAGAGTCTTCCATCTACGTCGGTAAAACCTTATCCATTGCAACAGGTTCTATCAATGCCAATACGGGGTCGACTACCAACAGTTTTTCACGTGATGACATCGGACTCAGTCTTAAGATAAAACCGCGTGTGTCAAGTCAGGAAAAAGTAACGCTAGCGGTTGAGACAATATTAGAAAATATTGTTGGCGTAGATGACAACAACCAGCCTGTCACAACCAAACAGACCGTCATAACCGAATCTATACTCCGCCACGGTGAGAGTATCATTATTGGTGGATTGGTAAAAACTTATATGCAAGAGATGGAACAACAGGTTCCTCTACTTGGCGATATTCCTATTCTTGGATGGTTTTTCAGCTGGAGCAGCGAAGAAGAGCAGCAAGACAACCTTCTTGTGATGCTGACACCTTATGTTATTGACAAAAGTGAAAAACTGTCTGTCTTACAACAACAGCTTGGCGAGCTTGGACGTTTACAGCAAGAATACAATAAAGAGGTCTTTCCTCTTGTTGAAAAGATGGCGGACGAGAAGGCTGAAGAATGATCAACAAAGAGAGTTTACATCTTATCGAGCTAGAACCCTATGAGCCAGAAGGGGTTGACATTAAGCTCAGCGTACATGATTATCTTCTGTATACTAAAATAGATGGAGAGGTCACTGCAGTCTTAACAAAAGCTTATTTAATCGAAGCAAGTAATTTTTACAATAAGATGGAGCTTGAACTGCCGCTAACTGTATTGGACAAGCCATCTTTTGATAAACTCTATAACCGTTTTCTCGAAATTCGGACAGAAAAAGATATCGCTTCAATGAAGGAACAGGAACAGGTCCATAATGAAATAGAAGATGAAGCAGAACTCTCGCTGACAGAGTTTTTACGTACCTCAACGGATATTTTAACATCAGAAGAGTCTGCGCCTATCATCAAGTTTGTTAATGCTCTTTTCTATCAGGCTCTCAAACAGAAGGCATCAGATATCCATATCCAAGTACATGAAAAAGGCGGAAAAGTCCGTTTTCGTGTTGACGGGATATTAACAAAAAATGCAGACCTCGATGAGAAGGTCACCAATCTTATCGTAAGCCGTATCAAAGTCATCTCCAATATGGATATATCTGAACAGCGTATCCCTCAAGACGGTCGTACTCAAGTGAAGATAGCCGGAAAGACTCTCGATATAAGGGTCTCGGTTCTACCGACATTTTATGGAGAAAGAGTGGTCATGCGTTTGTTGATGCAAAGTGATCAGGTCCCTCATATCACTGAACTTGGTTTTGCCAAAAACCTGACCTCTCAGGTACAAAAACTGCTCAACAACCCTCACGGTATCATACTTGTTACCGGTCCAACAGGAAGCGGTAAGACAACCTCCTTGTACTCCTTTTTAAAAGAAGTAGAATCACCTGACATCAATCTGATGACAGTTGAAGACCCGGTGGAATATAAATCAACAAGTATTTCCCAGATACAGGTAAATGAAAAGGTCGGGCTGACCTTTGCCTCCGCTCTAAGATCTATACTCAGACAAGATCCGGACATCATCATGATCGGGGAAATACGTGATGAAGAAACTGCAAATATCGCGATTAGAGCTGCACTGACCGGGCATCTCGTCTTCTCGACATTACATACAAATTCTGCCGTTGCGACCATTGCCCGTTTAAAAGATATGGGAATAGAACTTTTCTTGATCTCATCATCACTTTTAGGCATCCTTTCTCAGCGCCTTGTACGTAAGTTGTGTCCAGCATGTAAAGAAGAAGACCGTGTTGCCAAGAACTTTGCCAAAGATTATAATCTGCCCCATGAGCATGTGATCTTCAAGCCGTCTGGATGTTCTGAATGTAATTTCACTGGGTATAAGGGACGTCAGTCAATTGGAGAACTTCTTGTTATGGATGATACCATTCAAAATATACTCAAACAGACACATGATGAACATAAGATCAAAGATCACCTAAGCAAACAAGGCTTCATCACCATAGATGACCAGTTAAAATCACTCCTTCTCAAAGGAGAGACTTCTTTAGATGAAGCGATTCGAATCGGTTTACGACATGCGTAAAGGATTTACACTGCTGGAAGTGATGATTTCTGTCATGATCATCAGTCTTGTCATCGGTGTTTTACTGCAACTTTATTCCAACAATACCAGACTTTTCAGTTCTATGAGGGGGCATTCTGAACTCTGCATGCGTTCATCTTTACTCATTGGAAATAATGAATACGGATACGAAAACAAGAAGGTGAACCTTGCCGAACTGGCTCGAGAGTTTGAGATCAATGACGAATTACGACAAAAACTCAAAAAATATGAAGCGAAGATCACTTATACTAAAGTCAAAGAATTGAGCGATGAGACTCAAAAGGTTGATGAAACAGTAGAGCAGTTTATCTCAAAAAGTGAAGAGGGACTAAAACAATATTCTATGGAAATAGGACGCAGTTCTTTTGAGATGGATGAGTTCCAAATTGCGTATTTACGGCTGAAACTAAAATGAAAAAAGCTTTTACTCTTATCGAGATGCTTATCTCGGTTAGCCTTCTGTCTGTTATCACGATCTTTTTATATCAGACTTATGCATCTTTACAGCAATCTAACCGTTTCTACGCTCAAGAGCTTGAAGAAGCTTCACACGAACAGAAGCTTCGTAAGACTATCTATCTAGACATTAGCCTCAGCTTGCCAGGTTCTGTACAGATCCATTCCATTGATGAAGACTCAGACGTGATCTTTATGCAGAGTTCTCACTCTGTTCATCGCCGTATCATGCCATATATAGGGTACTTAAAAAAAGAGGGACATCTTTTTCGTATAGAGTCATCACACGAACTCTTCTATCCTCTTACAGGTGAAGAAGAGATGCTTATTGACGACCTTGGAGAGATCCAGACGCTTCGTCTCTTTCAAAAAGAGAACTCTTTTTTAGTGTATCTTGAGAAAAATGATCAGAAGATGATACTATTTAGGACCAATAGACTCAATGATGTGGTAGATTTTTAAAAGAAGAGTAATAAAGGACTAAGCATCACCAATGTGATACTTAAAACCCGATCATTGCGAATGCTAAGATATTATTGGAATCGGACAGACTTTGTAGGTCTCCACTGTTACTGCGAATATCATTGATTTTTATATCACTGTGGGTATATTCAACAGCAAAACGGACATTCTGTCGGAGGTTGTAATCAAGCCCTAGCGAATAATCACTTCTGTCTTGTCTATCTATAAACTTGCTATCTGCATAATTATAATCATCATCAAAATAAAGATAAGCGACTTTGACACCGAACGCTTCCCATGGATTGACCTGGAGTTCTACAGAAAAAGCAGTGTTGTCTCCCGCGTGTAGTTCTAGTTCCGAGTTTATAAAATACCCCGTTGCAGGGTCCATTTTATCTACGTAGTCATTGGTACCGTTGTCATAAAGTGTTGTTGTGTTTTTTAAGACCGCGTTGATGACAAGAACAGTACTTGCACCCGCAATATTTCCCTCGATCTGAGCATCCAAACCGAATGCTTCACGTGTAATATCAAGAAGTTTAGTAGCATCTGCTTTTGGTTTTTCATTATCCAAGGCAGCCTCGGACATGGTAGCTGTTCCGCTAAGACCGTAGGCCCCGACCATAATCGTCCATTCTCCAAAGGTAGGTGCAAAGGCTATTCTTCCTACTCCAATGCCACTGCTCCCGCTATCAAGGCCCTCATGATCAGAGGTAGCCGGAAGATAGGCACCTGCAGACATGTAAAGAGTTTCTCCCCCATAATATGCCTGTATCCCCGTTGCCGGTCCATGCCCTATTTCTGTAGCCTGAGCTGCATTGGTTCCTCTTCGATTTTCAAAAAGTTTTAAAGGAGCATAAAGACCAGTATTGTAATATTCTCCTCCGGAAAATGGTCCGAAGTCATCATCCATAAACCCTGTTATACCTGCGTATCCCGAGCCCAGTTCATCAGCATACGTTATCTTAGCACCGAAACTGTCATATGAAAAATTCCCCATACCACCAACATTTTCCGCTATTTTCCCCCCGAAAAATAGTTTTGAGACCTTATACATCTCCAGACTACCGCGATCCGATCCTACATCCGAAAGTCCATCATCCTCGTCAGGATCTGATTTGAGATAACGTGCCTTTAGTAGCACACCTGCATTAAGAGCAGAAGGAAGACCAAGCTTAAGTGTGTCTCCGTCTATCATCGACTGATTTCCCGAAGTCATCGTATAGCCTGAAGCAGCAAACTTACGACCAAAAGAGTTTAACTGACCCATCGTTTGATTGTGACAAGACATACAAGACACATCCATCTGTCTTGAAAAACCGGGACTCGCCTGAAGTGTTGTTAAAGGTAAAACAGCAACTGCCAAAAAAAGTATTTTTTTTGAATTAAACATCTTCATAATATTCTCCTTATTATGTTCTATAATTTAATTGTCTATGATATAAACTTAAAACTCTCTTAATGTATTAAGGTTTAGAAGATATTCCCATAATTTAATAGTACTAATCAACATAATATAAAAAAATATTATTTCTAAATTCAAAATAAAAGATAAAATTTATCCCGTTTAAAACCTTATATATACCTATTCATGGGGATTTTGTAAAAAAATAAATTTTATTTTAAATTAAAAAAATTTGATGTACAATGAAAAATATAGAATATTATTTAAATTGTATTATAACAAAATACAATATATCACCCTCATAGGTGATGTATCTTGATACTTTTTATACTATAATTATATAAATTCAATATCTTTTAAGAAAAGGGGTGTGATATGAAAACGCAAATTAAACATAGTTTGATAGCGGCAACAGTAATTATGGCTTTTGGTACCTTTACCGGCTGTAGCGACTCTTCGAGTGGTACTGAGGATGGTAGTGTTGCAAATAACTCAGTACTTCCGGAGATCACAACAATTGAAGGTGATCAACTAGCATGTGGTCGAACAGAAGATGCGGTACTTGTTGATGGATATCCAGACAGTGTAGTTTCTTTACCTGCTGATCTTCCGATACAACGTATCAATATTTCCAAAAAAGACACAGATGATACCGACAGTAAAGTTCAGCCAAATGCGCAAAATACATTAAAGCGTATGAATCTACAACTGCCATCTGTCGCAGCGAATGGAACCCTTACGGGTGAGGCAACTGATTATGTGCATCCGCTTATCGTCTCTTATGCAGAACAAGTGGTTGGGCCTTATGAGTTAGGTGATGGTAGTGCCGATATCGGTGATCCAAATACTGCCGATGACATCTTTGTCTCTTTATCATTAGATAACGGTAAGACATGGAAAAAAGAAAATGTTTCTAACACTGTAATGCGTGGAGATGCGCTCAACAGTTCTATCTTAGTTAACTGGACAGCTGACAAAGGGGCTGCAGCTACTACACCTTATCCAGGACATTCGCATAAACCAAAAATGGCAGTTAATGGGAAGCACATCCTAGTCGCATGGCATGACAAGTTCTGTCCTAGCGGTGATCCTCTTGGATTGTATGTGAAAGATGAGGACGGTGCAGCTACTGATGTATTAGTCGATCCAGAGCAATCGGACTACTACAAAGTAAACGGAAAGCAAGGTTCAATCAACTATGAATTACCATGTACCATAGAAGATGATCCTAATACAGCAACAAATGAGTCAAATTGTGCACCTAACGGCAAAGAGGTCTATGAAGTACCGTTTAGTTGTATATGGACTGCCCGTGGTGTCATGGACACTGAAGATGAAGATAATGTGTCAGTTACATGGTATAAGCCAGAGCAATTAACTACTGGTACACGTGATGCAAACAAAGTATGGATCGCTACGTCTTGGGATACATCTGTCGGATTTGCATTAGCATGGCAGGAAGATCCTGAGGGTCTTCGCCAAGGTCAAGGTGCTGGTCCCGGTGAAGGCTGGAGTGGTGCGACGACAAACCATGGTGCCGATATCTGGTACACGCATATCGCAGCAGATAAGTTTGAAGCAATCGACGAGGAATTCGTAGAACCGGAAGATGCAGATACAGTAGTAGATGCGACTAAACCAAAAGCATTAAACAACTTTGCTTATCCGGTCCGTGTCACCGACAATGAAGTCTGTAAAGAAGATGACACAAAACTGTATTGTCAAGATATTGCATGTAGTTCGTATGTCGTTAGTAAAGATGAAGAACCTACAGATGATGCTACTGCTGTAACATCAGGAAAGTGTGTAACTAATGTACTAGACCCACTGTGGGATGACGGTACGACAGTCATCCTTGATGGAGATACTGGTGCGTCACGTCCGGCGATGAGTATCTTAAAAACAAATGAGGGTGAAGATGTTGTTATCTTTGCTTACGAAGAGACTAAGGGTCTTTCCGAATCAAATAGTGCAGATGCAGACCAAGGTGAAACAGATACAGAGATCGAATATGAAGGTAAAGTTGCCCTGTTCAACAGCTTTCTTTTCGATCAACCGTTAACTATTAATGCGGGTACAATTGTCAATCCGAAAGCACCTGATGCCACTGACACAACAAAAATGATATACGAGAATGCACGCCGTGTTGTTATCGTGAATCAGATTGATGCTTGTGATCAAAAAGAAGGTGACTTCACATTCGGTATCATGTATAAACAAGGTATTGAGACACGTGGTGGTTCATCAGATATGTTCGTACGTATGAACAAAGGCTTTCAGCCAGATACATTTGTAACTCCTGATGAAGTCAAAAACCTTAGTTCAATGCCACTTTATATTAAGGCAGATCACGAGGTCGATGGACTTGATCCGGAAGATTTTTGGACTGAAGGTAACCTTGAAGATGAGACCTACACCAATCTGGCTGAGAACACATTCTCTCCTCGTGGTTTCATGAGAGGAAGCGATATCTTTATCGGGTTTGAGTATACACCTAACTGGGCTCAGACAGAACAGGGTAACGAACCGAATACATTCTATATCAACCGTTTTGTTAATGGTGCTTGGGACGGTCCAAAAGAGATCTCAAAAGTAGTAGGACCAAAAGTATCGACTCTTGATCCACGTTTCTTTCCGACGCCAAAAGAGAGATATACTCTTGAAAGTAGTGGAATGCCAACTGAAAAAAGTAATCCGAATGTATTGTTCCTAACATATGGTACATTTGACATGCAAAGCGGCCTGGAACTAGACCTTTTCTATACATACTCTACTGATTATGGAAAAACGTGGAATCATGTTGAGCGAGAAACTGATGATGGTAATGTCACAGCTGACGCAAAACTTGCAGCAGTAAGCGGTATCGAAGAAAAAGAAGTACAGACTATTGTTAGCCCAGATGGGACAATGATATGGAATGTTTGGATTCAAGAGGAAGAGAAAGAGCATTATGATGCTAATCTTGAGATACTTGATGAAGAAGGAAATGATGCAGATCACTTCGGTGGACTTGACAGCTGGTCAGCACGTGTTGACTTTAACGCTACTGAATAGTAGTTCGACTCTTAAAACCTTAGAAACCGAGATCCCTCGGTTTCTTCCTTTCTTATAAAAACATCATCAACTTTATTCTTATTCCTCAAACTTTCAAATTCGCTAATCATGATTGATATGTGACACTAATTTATGCTAGAATTATCCCTATAAAGGGTCAATATATGAAGATAAATTTGGTTATTTTAATAAGCCTCGCAACAACAAGCCTGTTAATGGGTGCCCCTGACGCTAAAGTGCTCTATGACAAGAAATGTGCTTCATGTCACGGTGCTAATGCCCATAAGAAAGCGCTGGGTACATCTAAAATTCTTAACACACTTGATAAGCAAGAGATTATAAACGCATTTGTAGGATATAAGAATGACACTTATAGAGGAAGGTTCAAAGGTCTTAAACGTGGACTGGCGAAAAAGTTAAGCGAAGAAGATATAAATACAGTTGCAACGTATGTACAAACACTAAGACCACAATAGTAATAGACCTAACAATGGCAACACATTACAATTGAGTATCAAGTGAATATACTCAAACTATCTCAAGATAAAGCTTGACGGATAAAGACTACCGTTGGCAAAAATGTCACCGAAACGACTAATAAAAATAAGTTTTCCATGTCCAACTCCTTTTGGCTGATATCAGCTCTGGTTCTGCAAGGGAGAAAAGTAAAAACCTTCCCTCCTTTGAAGAATAAATTTTGTTAAGAAATCTTTAGTAGATCGCAGCAGGAAGACTCTGAGTCAAATGACCAGAGCTAGATGACATATTACCACCCGCATTAAGTGATGGAGATGGATGGTGAGCGAATGCCATAGTTGATAGGGCTGCAACAGCAACCAGAGATAAAATTAAGTTTTTCATATTGTGTTTCCTTTAATTGATTTCAAGGATAAGTTTAACATGAGAGTGTTAGTCAAATGTTAGCAACAATAAGAAGTATATTCAAAGGAGATATAAGGAAAAGTGGTTTGAAGGAGGAAGGATAAAATCCTTCTTGAAATTTATTTCTTTTTAGAAGCTTCTACTTCTTTTAATTTATCATAAAAATAGTTCCTTGCTTGCACAAAACAAGCCGTGGCGGTCGCGAAGCGATGTTTCTCTCGTTACTTCTTTTTAGAAGCTTTTGCTTCTATTTCTTTTGACTTGTCATAGAAATAATTTGTTGCTTGTACAAATCCATCTACAGAACCACAGTCAAAACGTTCGCCTTTAAACTTATACGCTAAGACCATACCTTGTTTAGCCTGGGTTAAAAGGGCATCTGTGATTTGGACTTCGCCATTTTTGCCCGGCTTGGTGTCGCGGATAACATCAAAGATGTCTGGTGTCAAAATATAACGTCCGATGATAGCCAGGTTTGAAGGTGCATCTTTCGGCTCTGGTTTTTCAACCATATCCGTCACCATGAACACACCTTCTTCGATTTCATTACCAGCAATAACACCATATTTATGTGTTTCTTCTTTAGGCACTTCTTCAATAGCAACGATGCAGCATTGGTATTTTTCATACAATTTTACCATTTGTGAAAGTACACCATCATCTTTAGCGCCATCACATAAGTCATCTGCAAGAACAACAGCAAATGGTTCATTCCCAATAAGTGTCTCACCGGTTAAGATAGCATGACCAAGGCCCTTCATCTCAACCTGACGTGTATATGAAAAAGTACACTGATTGATAAGCGAGCGAATACTGTTTAAAAGAGGCTCTTTTGATGTACCTTTGATCTGATTTTCAAGCTCATAAGAGATATCAAAGTGATCTTCTATAGCGCGTTTACCACGACCAGTAACAATTGCCATGGTATTCATGCCTGCTTCTACTGCCTCTTCAACCCCATACTCAATAAGTGGACGTGTTAAAACCGGAAGCATCTCTTTTGGCATTGCCTTTGTTGCTGGAAGAAAACGTGTTCCATACCCCGCAGCTGGAAACAAACATTTTTTTATCATTGAAAAAGCCCTATATATTAAAATTTAACGAATTATACCAATTAATTATAACAATTAGTTTACATGTCTATGATGTTTAATAAGATGTGCAAAGGTAAAACAAGCTCTTACGAGCCTTTTTACAGATCAGTCTAAAGACTAAGAGTTCCCGCTTAAAAAAGACAAGATACCATCTTTCTCAATTAACTTCTCGTACTGCTTCGTTTGAGATATCGCTTCTTCCTTACTTTGAGACGAGGCAGCCTTTGTTTTGACTACATTATTTGAAAGAGAGACCCCTTTGGCATCCACTGCCTTAATCGTCGTAGTTCGTACGACTATCTTCATCTTGGCTATCTTTGAGTTAGAACTTTTATAATTTTTCAACTCTGCTTTTGTTGAAAGCCGGATCTTTACATTGGCTTTATTGTCACTAAGTTTAATATTATCTGCACTTAACTTTTCTTTTATAAGAGAGGCTAAAGAGGCTGAATTTTTATCTGCTTTGATTGAAAATACAGCCTTGTTTTGGATATCTTTGAGCCTGTCTTCATAAGAAGCATATTTTTTTCTGTAAGTCTTATCGTCAAAGCGCGGACTCATAGCTTCTAAAAGCAGCAGATATTCTTCTGCCTTTGCCATGTTTTCACGTGTTTTAAAAGAGAGTTTTAATTGAAAAAACACCGAAGAGTTATGAATAACACCCATCTCTTTAGCAATACCGGTATCAAGACGTTTGAGTTTTTTCTCATAGCTTTTATATAAGACATCTCTGTCCACTTTTACCAAGACCTCAACCGAGTCCTCTTTTTTTCTTGTCTCTTCTACGCTCACACCTGAGAACTCTATTGTCTTAGCTACTGCGTTAACACGTGTCTTAATGTCTTGAGAGCTAGACTCTACTCCATCTTCTCTATTTACAGAGAGTTGATTATCTATAGAAGAGCTGATTGAGACTGAAATACGCGAAGCAATATCACCTAGTGCATTATTTTTTGCCAAACGGATACTATCTCCCTCCCCCAGTGCATAAAAAAACTGGGCATTATCAGAAGGCGCTTGCATAAAAGCATCACTCGCAGTATTTTCTTGTTTTTCTACTGAAGGACCACCTCCCCCACATGCACCAAAAAACAGGGCCGTTATCAATAATACAACTAATCTTAATGTCATCTCTTTTCCTTTTTTATGAGGTTTGTGCTTGTGTCGTCTACGTATCTTGACTATTCTCTTTTACTGCCTCAATGTCTTCATTTGCACCTTGCTCAGCTTGAGCTGCATTTCTTGCATCTTCTTCATCTATCAAACGATCTCTTTCAGCCTCTTTTTGAAGCTTGCCAGCTTCGACTATAATCTCGGCAATACCCTCATACTGTTCTGCCAGGTAGGCCTGTTTAAGCGCATAATAGGTCCCAATAGCAATCGCCGGAACAGAGTACAAGGCATTCTTAGCTAAGCGCTTAAGCCGTCTATCAAAAAGTCCCGCCTTATCCCTTGGGATATAAATCCTTGAAAAAGCAAGTGTCACCATCTCTTTTGGAAAGTCTTCTACGATGTTGGTCGCAGCCAAGATACTTGTAGAAAGAGCAAAGGCAGCTCCCGCTTCTAAGGCACCTGTTTTAATAGCAGATGAGACTAAAAGAATATTATTTGCCAAGGCAACCTGCTCATCATCAAGCTCTATATCGCTCTCCAGTACCTTTGTTGCTTCTTCTAAGAGGGTCATATAAATCGTCTCTTTTTCATCTGCTATCAACTCTTTTTGCGAGATCGATGTCTCTAACTCTAGTACCTGTTGCTTAAGCTCTAAAATCTCTTCCCAACTTAAAACATCAGGAATCGTACCATATTCGTCTGCAACCGGTTTATTATTTGTCGCTATCAGTGTCTCATATTTACCCTTTTGTGCCTTTAACTCGGCTACTTCAAACAAGGCATCTGACATCTCAATACGAGACTCATGAAGATCTTTTTGATAATTTGTTGGCATCAATGTGATAAGGGCATCCGTCACATTTGGATAGACATTTGAAGACGTGGCTTCAACCTGTTTAACCTTTCCATCTTTAAACTTATGAAAGGTCGACAGATCTGTTTCTATATCAAAAAAAGTTGGCCAGTTCTCTTCATCAGGACCATATAAGATCACAGCTCTGTTTAGAACACTGTAGGTCAGGTTCCCAATCTTTGGTGCCGGTAAAAAAGCAATACCTCCCAACTGCGATTTTTGATACAGATCTGTGTACTCATGTGTAGCCACATAAGGGTCATCTTTCAGGGCATCTGAAATGATCTGTTTATTGTCCTCAAATACCAGGTCATCATTTAACTCATCAGGCCAAAGTGCATCAGCTGAAATAGGCATATTAGCGATAAGCGTGTTAGTGCGAATAATCCCCATCCCCATAACGATCCTATTGGCTTGGTTTTCCAAAGACGGCACCTCAGCAGCACTTTCTGCCCCACTTTTCATCACTGAACAACCACTTATTGTCATGGCGGCTAAGGCAACTACTGTTACATTTATTACACTTTTTAAACTCTTCAATATTACCCCTGTTTTATTTATTCACTCTGTCCATACATGTCATCTAACTCATCTGAGAGGTCTTTGTTCTTATCTTTTTGACTCTGAGTCATTTGAAACAGTCTGTAAAAGTTATCAAACCTAGACTTGGCATTTACAACGATATCATCACTCGAACCGCCTTCTCGCATCGCCTTAGAATAGGCCTTTTTGGCACTGTTAAAAGCAGATATCTCCCCTGTCTTAGCGCCAAGTCCCTCATACAACACCGCAAGATTATAATAATAGTTCATATTCTTATCCCCATCATACTCTGCCATATCATCTACGGCTGATTCAAAATTCCCACGTTGTGCATAGGTAATAATATAATCAAGTTCACTAGGCATAGATTTAAACTCACGTAACTGGCGTGTTTTTAATGGTGTGATGTCAGATATAAACTTTTTACTCACATCTTTGCCAAGGTCAAGAAGTACTTTAGACTTGGAAGGAAGGTTGTTAGGATTGGATGAATAGCGGTTTGCCTTAGCACTGTAGGTCTTTGAAATGTACTCTGTTATACCCTTTGTGATGGTAAAAGCGACTTGCATATCTGCATTTATGTTGTTTGTCGACTTCTCATACTCATATGAAATTATTTGCATGTTTAACGCCACGTTTGCTGTATCAAAAATAGGATAGATAGTAATAAAGTTTGTCTCAGTCAGGCCCTGTTTTATAGCATTGATTAAGATGGCATCGAGCTTTTTCTTATCAGCTGAAGCCTCGCCTTGTATCTCAGGGTTGATGGCCATTGCCATGTAAGTGCCCTCACGCATGTCTCCACCACTCTCGATCTCAGAAAGTTTTTTATACTCTTTTGGTGGAGAGTATGATGGTATGACTATCTTTGCGTTTCCACATCCACTTATGAATAAAGCAGTCAGTGAAGCAAGGATTATTGAATATTTACAAGGTCTCATAAGAACTCCTACTTTTATGTCTCAACGATTCTAGTACATACTTTATAAATCTGCTATAAAGTATGTAAACATTTAAACAATCAGGAGGAAAACCTTAGAGGATGAAACAAAAGGTTCACAAAAATTATTTTTCATCAACTTTCCTTATACTCAGAATTTCCATCCAAAGTACACAATAACAAACCCTACCGTATCTAAATCCCCAAAAGAGACCGAAGGAACATAGGCAAAATTCATAGAAAAGTCTTTATAATATAGAGAGCTTAAAGGTGCTGCACCTACCAGCCAGTCATACTCAGCTTCTTCCTTAGTTACACCCTTTTTAAAATTGTCTTTTTTCAACATGACAAAGCTTGCAATACCTATAGATATAGCCAAGTCCTTAGCCAGCTTATAACGAATATTTGGTGAGATGGAGAGTGTGTACTGCCATTCATCAAAAGAGTCTTTTAAGACAGTTACATTGCTGCCTAAGTAGAACTCCTTATAGTCTTCAAAGGTCGTAAACTCGTATCCTGCTCCGTAATTAAACTCATTATACCTGTCACCATTATCTCTATGGGAGTCTTCGTGTTTCGTAAAACCGGAGATAAGAAGCCTGTGTTCGTTTGCGCTTAAGGCGCAAGACAATAAAAAAAGAATTGGCACTACGTACTTCATAAGAGTATCCCATAACTTTAAAAAATATTATTAAATAATTATAAATCAAACTATGGTAACAAACTGCTTACAATTTTAGCTGTACTTGTGGAAGTATCTATATAAGTAAAGTTGACGTTAAGACAAAGAAAAAGCCGATCAGGCTTCTAAGACAACGCTTAGTTAATAAGCTTAACTTGATGAAGTTTCACGGGATAAGGGCTACTATATAGCCTATCAATGCAATGGTGTTAGTGGCAGTATCTATACTTGCGCATGTTACAAGTACATCAAGTATTTTATCACTTGTTACATTTACTTTGTAAACATATTTAACTCATCAACAAGATAAGAAAATCATTGTCTTCTTTAATCACACTAAAGGCGTGATTTTTACAGAAGTCTCTGGTCATCTCTTTGGCCATTATCGTTGCTGCTTCTAAGGCCTCAGTCTCTGTTTTAAAGCTTTGCACAGGCTCATATTTGGAGCGTTTAAAACATGTACACTCTTTTTCAATAGTTACTGTAAACATATATTATCCATATTATTTATCACTTGACTTTTCCTAAAACTGTTTTTCTATATAAGAGATCTCTTGACAGAAGTTTAGCACAAGACTAATACCAATGGTAAGAACAGAGATAACAAACAAGTATAGTTAAAGAATATTTAATAGAAATTAACGTTTTTTTAACGTAAAGAGTATATTATTTTACAAGATTCAGACTTTCTCCTCAACAAATCACTTATTCTTATATATAGCTTATTTAATATTTTAATTATTATTATTAAGCTTTGTTTACTGTTTGGTTACCCTTGTGTATTATCATGTTGTTAAATAATTACTATAAGGAATTAACATGATTAAAAAAACATTAAGTTCACTTTTAATAACGGCAACACTTTCTATTACTTTAGGTGCGCAAAGCGCCGGTGCAGAAGATTTAGGTATCACTGCATTTTACGGTGACAAAGCACTTGGTCGCGTCGTTGTTATGGATGTAGACAAGATGACATTTAAAGATGAAGTGTATACACAGGGAATTGACCCTTACCCTGTTGATCAAGCAGGTGACCTAGATAAGGTTTATGCTATTACACGTGGAAGTAACTCTATCGATGTAATTGATTCAAACACACTTGAACCATTAGCTCTTATTAAACTTCCTCACTACCCACGTTCTTCAGAAGCTTATAATGCGACACTAGGACTTCAACTCGTAACAGGTGTAGACAAACCTATGGCAACACTTATTGATGTGGTCGCTGATAAGGCTGTTGCCTCTGTCGGTCTAAACGAAATATTTTCTGTTGAAGATTACGGTGGATCAAATGCAACCGGTCACCCATTTTGGTTTGATAAAAACAAATTTGCACTTATTGACAGACCTAACCGTGTGATCCATATGTATGCTGTTTCTGTAAGAAAAAATGGTAGCGTAAGAACACGTCTTAAGTCGTCTACCCCAACGCCAACAGCCGTACATCATTTTGTTAAAAGAGCTACGAATGATAATACCTATTATGCACTTTCTGAGGGGGCACCAGCACTTGATATCGCGCCTTCAATCCTAAAGTATAAGCTTAAGTACGGAAAGTTAAACTTTGTTGCTGAAGTACCACTGGCAACTGAAAATGCATTCGAGATGGGAAGCCACCATGCTGATATGCACCCAGATGGTATCCATATGTATGTAGGTTCTACTGAGGGTAATGTGTATGTTCTTAATATCAACAAGATGAAAGTAGTTAAAACTATTCCCGCTGGCCTAGGTGCAGGTCACACAACCTTTGTTCCTGAAAGAAACCTTGCAATTATAACAAACCATAAAGATACCTACATCTCAATTGTAGATACTAAAAGCCATACACTTATAAAAAATGTAACCGTGAGTGGGCCACAGATCAATGATGCGATTTTACAATCACACTCAACATTTGTACACCCGGATATGGACTTCTTTTATGCCTTTGCTACTGATAATGGTGTTTTCTATGAATTAAACCTTGAGACACTTGAAGTAAGTAGAAGTGTTGAAACGGGCGGGACACCTTTGCAAGGTACATTTATGTGTCAAGGTGAAGGATGTGAAAACTTGATGTAAACATCTTGTTACTATAAATTAGTAAGTCAGCTTACTAATTTATCCTTCCTTGAATACCCCTCATCTTAATTTTCCCTCTAAGTCTTCCAATTAAGTCCACCTCTGTATAATATTTTTATATTCTCAAAGGTATAGTCATGAAAAATATCGTGTTTCTTTTATTTGGTGTATTGGTGTTTACCGCCTGCTCACCAAAGGTTAATGTACAGGCTTTACAACCTGCCCAAGTTGATAGTGTCTCACAAACAAAGATTATTGCTATGCATAACTTCAAGGGTGACTCTATGGGACTATCCTCTAAGATACAAACCCACCTCGCTTCCAAAAAGATCAATAAAAAAAATTATTTCACCTTGGTCAGTAGAGACGATATAGAGCGCATACTTCACGAACAAAAATTACAAGACTCTGGTTTGTTAGATGAAGGCACTGCTGTTGAGCTGGGGAATCTTTTAGGTGCTCAAGCCCTTATCACCGGTAGTATAAGTGACAAGTCTTCTTCAGATACAAGGTATTATGTTAAACGCAGTAAATGTGTTGACAAAGAGTGTAAGAAGACAAAAGAATACTCCGTTGTGTGTACGGCGCGTACTATCAATCTTTCAGCCCAGATACGAATCGTTGCCATAGAAAAAGGTGACATTGTCTTTAGTGACAACCTACATGCTAAAAAAGAGTGGAACGCTTGTAGTGACAGGGACAATGTACTACCTTCAAAGCAGCACGGTCTTGACTTGCTTTCATCAAGACTAGCCTCAAGTTTTAGTGCAAAACTCACCCCTTATTATAAAAGCTTCTCCGTTACCTTACTCGATGAGCCGGATATAGAATACACTGAGAAACAAGAGAAAACCCTTGAAAATGCACTTGTTTATATACAACGGCAACGTTACACAAAGGCCGCTGATCTTCTAAATCGTCTTTTGAGCGAAACCCAAGAAAGAAGTTTTGTTGCTGCTTATAACTTAGGTGTTGTTAAAGAAGTACAAGGGAATCTGCAAGAAGCTCAAGAGTTATACGCATTGGCTGACAACTTAAGTATAGAACCTGTTGAAGAGATTGACTACGCTATCGGACGCATCTCTCGTTCTATCCAAAATAGACAGGTTGCACTGGAGCAAATTCAAAAATGAAAATTATACTTGCCGCTTGTTTTTTAATCTTACTATCCGCATGTTCATCAAAGGCTCCATCAAGTACTTATACACAAAAAGAACTTCCTTCTTGGTATCTAAACCCTCCTTTCAATACGCAAGAATATCTTTATGGTCTAGGCGAAGGAAAAAACTTGAAAGAGGCACGAAGTAATGCCTTAGAAGGTATGGTCTCGCAACTGGGTGTCTCAATCACTTCAAGCTACCAATCTAAACTTCAAAGCAAGGGTGTTTACCATCAATACCTCAACAAAGATGTCACCTATAACCTAAAAGAAGATGTAGCCAAAACGCGTATCAATAATTATGAACTTATACAAAATCATAAACAAGCCTATAATCACTTCATCGTTTTACTGCGTTCAGATAAAAAAATATTTACTCAAGGATTGCATAAAGTCTATGAGACTGAAATAAAAAAAATCAAAACTGATTTACCCGCTTGTCAAAACAGTAATGTCCTTCTGCGTCACAAGTTTTATACACAAAGCCGTAGCAAGCTTGAAGAGCTCCTTTCTAACACCCTTATACTTTCTAGTCTTGATACTAAATTTGATGACACTCCTTATCTACAACTTGTTTCACAAATCAATCAAGAGTTTCAAGGCTTAAAAAGCACTATGACCTTTTCAATGACATATGATAAAAGTTCAAAAGCCTATAAAGAAGAGATTCAAGTGGCCTTGGCTAAAAAAGGCATCAAGCTTGTAAGTACAAAGAAGCGTGATAAAAACCATATTTCTATTGACTTGAAAACCTTAGCACAATACTCACAAGCTCATGGGTTTAAGATAGTAAAGACTGTGCTTATGATTGAAGTAAGTGATTTTCAAAAAACTATCATTTCTGGAAATAAGGTACGGTTAACAGGACAGGCTAGTCAAACAGAAGTCTTGGCATTAGAAAATTCAAGTAAAAAACTTCATAAGCTAATTGCTAAGACAAGTATCTCAGAAGTCTTAGGTCTTAAAAATATTTTCTAAACCTATTATATTTTAGTTATACAAATTTTCTTTTTTCTAATTATAGTAAGCTACCACTACTAAAAGTGTTGAAACGTAAATTCCACATTCGAAGCTGTCATCGCCCCTACTGCCATTCTATCCAGCTTGGCAACCACAGTACTGGTACTTGTATGTCCTTAACTTACAGCTGGTCTATTTGATAAGGTCATATACAAATAAAAGATCTCTTCCATTTCCATCAGTTGTCTCTTTTGAAAAATTGTTTTTTTCAAGCACGCGGATAGAGGCAGTATTATCGGGGTCTACTCCAGCTAAAATCGTTGAAATATTGTTTCCTTTACACCAATGGATAAAGCCATCGACCAATTCTGTTGCATATCCGTTGTCCCACATCACTTTAGAGAGCAGATACCCTAAGCGGAAGAAAGTACCTTCACGTCTGTCACCCACTCTAAAAAAGTTTATAATACCTATGGGTGTATTCGTGTCTTTTTCTACAGCAAGAAGGGCTTTAGCATCAGAGTCAATTTCTTGAATCCAGGCCTTCGTTCTTCTCTTATCATAAGTACCTTGCCACAACACTGGAAACGTCTTTGTAACATCAGGTACTAGAATCTTTTCTACAATGGTTTCTAGGTCCGGCTGCTTAAGTTCTTTTGGCTCAAACGAGTGCCAGTCCTTAACAATGAGACGTTTTGTAGTGAAGTTATAATTCAATTTGTATTCCTCATAATACATTGTTTTATATAGCTTTGCTAAAAAAATTTGAGAATTATAATAAAAAATTTCTGAAAATAAAATAAAAATCATAGGTATACCTTATAATATTATTTAGATGGGGGAAGTAATTATTGGAGTTGATATTGTAAGAGAAAACAGTACCTCCTACCTGGTACTGAATAAGCATATTTTTTAAAAAATCATTTTACAGGCAAACAGCCATTGTTTGATTAATGCTTCATGAAAAGACTTATGCCCGAGTCAAGCGACAAACGTCCTTAGGTAAATCAAAATCGGTATTACCCCAGACTCTTCGAATATAATATGTAACAATTTTCTACTTCTCTTTTTTACCTTTTTTCTCTTTTTTATACTTTTTGTATTTTATACCGATTGAAATACTCTGTGTATTATTACTATCAACTCTTGTGGTGATATACGAGTTTGTATCTTCATGTAACTGCCCTACAATTTCATTTGGACCAAAATTAAGACTAAATGAACCATCTGATGTTACTGCATATGTACCTTCAACCACACTATTATCAGTACTATACGGTGTACTCCACACACCTTCCATCCTTACATTCCCATCTCCATCAAAGGTCATGTCAGCAATAGAAGATTGGGATATTGAGTTCTCATGAAATGCAAATACCACTCTTTTATAAACACCGTTGAAACTTGCATCGTTAAAATCATCACCCCCCGTTTTAACACCAGCAATAATGACTTGTGTGCTGTTTATGTCAACTTTAGAACCGATAAATGAGTTCCCATTATCATGAAGCTGACCAATCAACTCTGTTCCATTTGCAAAGTTAAATGTAAATGAACCATCATCTGCGACATCATAAGTCCATGTATTACTAATAATACTCGTTCCATATGGAGTACTGGCAATGCCTTCTATACTTACATTACCATTCCCATCAAATGTCAGGTCAGCAATTGATGAACGCGATGTTCCATTGGCAAAAGAAAAAAGAACCCTTTTATATGTCCCTTGAAGACTAGCATTGGTATAGCCACCGTAACCATTTTTAATACCAGCAACAACCATCTGTGCTGTGCTACTGTTAATATCAGTGATAATATAAGAAGCCTTGTCTTCATGCAATAAGCCGACTTTTTCCTTTCCGTTAATATTGAAAACCAGTGAACCATCTTTTGCTACAGTATAAGTCCCTGTAAGCGTTCTTGTCTGATTAGCACCGTAAGGCGTACTAAAAGTATCCTCGATAATTATATTACCTTCTCCGTCAAATTCAATATTAGCGAATGCAGACACTGGCACTCCGTTGTTATATGACAACAACACCCTTTTATATAAGCCGTTTAAACTTGCTGTTGAAAAGTCAGCAGCATTTAACTCTTTCTCAAAACTAAACATCATCATTACAGCAAAAATTGCTGTCAATACTATAGAATATACTTTCATTTTTTCCATCCTTTTAGCAACTAGATTGGCTTAAATACTATCTTTTTATATTATATACTCATCTAGCTTAAAACTCGAAAAAGAGACGCTTATCATCTTATTAGGTTAGTATGACCTTATAAAATCACTGTGCCAAAAATGAGTCGAGCTCAAAAAAAAGAAGAAAGACAATAAGGGAAAAGAGAGGAAAACAGTACCTCGTACGTGGTACTGAATAAGCATATTTTTTAAAAAATCATTTTACAGGCAAACAGCCATTGTTTGTTTAATGCTTTATGAAATAACTTACATTAGGTAAATCAAAATCGGTAATATAGATTCTAAATCTATTGGTACTTTATTAAAAAATCGTTAAGAGTTAAATGTGTGGGAAATAATTCTCGAGGTCTACATGGTGCGCTCGACAGGATTCGAACCTGTGACCGCCGGTACCGCAAACCGGTGCTCTATCCAGCTGAGCTACGAACGCATATTTTATGTAGGCCGAAATTATACCATTTATAACTTAGCCTATGTTGAAAGGATGGGGTTTATTGCATTTTAGATATTTTAAGTGCAAATTCTACTTCACCTTTTGAAAGAGCAAGTTCCCTTGCAATGGTCTCTTCATCCATACCCTGTTTATATAAGGAGATGATCTTCTGATCGTCCAATCCTGTTAGACTTTTAGGCATTGCTATGGACTTCATCCCATCTTCTACATGCCCTAATCGTGACTCTATCTGTGTCTTAAAATGTGAAAAAGCGGTTTGGATCTCATTCAGACTATAGGCTATAGGTTCTGCCATAGAAGCCAATTCGACCTCAAGTTTTTGCTCAAGATCATCAGATGGTTCTTTTGGTTTGAAGTTTTTAAGTGCTATCTCTATGTTTTCTACTTTTCGCTCTAGAGCAAACATCTGTTTATTAAAGTTATCCATAGTATTGGCTAAGAACCGAATCTGTCTTGAGTTCTCATTGTCTCGCATATAAGAAAAGACAAGGCTAATAAAAAAGATAATGCCAAAGGCGATAAGTATCAGTTCAAGATTCATTCATTTCCCTTTAACTCGCGTATCATCACTCTCTCTCTTGCCGTAACATAAGAGCCCCACTCTTTTTCATCTCGGTCGTGTATCTTCTGTATCTTGGCTATTTTTGTATCCACTGCCTTGAAAAACACTCCGATTTCACGTTGAGGATAAGTTGGCATGGTGATACGACCATAATAGGTCTCATCTTTATCAAACTCATCATTTTCAAGTTGAAAAAAACCAAACCCTATACTAGCAATCTGAGCCATAGAACTTAAGGAAACCCTTGGTGACTTCTCATTTTTAATCAATCGTTCAAGATTATCTATTTTTCTGTGAAGCTCCACAAGAAGTTTAAGTGCGACCGGGTCACTCTCGCTTGTCTCACCCTTAGCCTTAGCCAGTTTAAGCCACTGTCCTATCGCGTCATCATCTGCCTCGCTTAAAGAGTGATATTCACGTTCATGAAGCTCAGCATTAGCCACATCATAAACTAAAGAGATAGGGGCTTTAACAAGACGAGGCATAGACATTAGATGAAAACCTTTTCCAAGATGATTAAAATTATAAATATAATACCCAAATATCCATTAATGGTAAAAAAAGCCCTGTCAATCTTTGTGAAGTCTTTGTTAACAAGATAGTGCTCATAAGCAAGCATAAGGCCCGAGAAAACAACCGCCGTATAAGCAAAAACACCTAAGTCTGCTTCTTGAACAAAGAGGTACCAAAAGATGATGGTTAAAAGATGAAAGACCTGCGCTATCTTAAAGGTGTTTTTTGCCCCAAAACGAGAAGGTATGGAGTGAAGTCCCTCTTCTTTATCAAAAGCAATATCTTGAAGCGAATACAAAAGATCAAAACCTGCTACCCAAAACAAAACACCCAGCGATAAGAAGAATGACCATAAGGGTATAGAAGCTTGTACTGCTACAACACCGGCTATTGGAGCAAGACCTAGTGAAACACCTAAGATGATATGCGCAAGCGCAGAAAAACGTTTAAAGTACGAGTATGAACCTAAAACAGCTAAGATAGGTACTGAGAGATAAAAGGCAAGGTCATTGATAAAGTAAGCAATTACAATAAATCCAAAGGCATTTAGCAGTGTAAAGGCCAAGATAGCCTGAGATGAAATGCGTCCATCTACTGAGGGCCTACTGGCCGTACGTGGATTTTTAGCATCTATATCTCTGTCTGCATAACGGTTTAACCCCATAGCAAAATTACGTGCAGTAACCGCGGCCAAGACACCCATAAGCAGTAAAAACCAGCCAAACCAACCATTAGCCGCAACAATCATTGCAATAAAGATAAAAGGTAGAGAAAAAATAGAGTGCTGGAACATGACCAGCTCATTAAAATTTTTAATTAAAGATACAAACTTATTCAAATAATTATCCTATAGAAAATTCATCGAAATAGTAACAGATTTGGGCTTAAACTGTGAGGTATATAGAATACAAACAATTTTGTGTAGTTTATTCATATATTTTCATATATGAGATATTGGCATCATAATAATTACTAGGAGAATGTAAAAAACTCAAAAAGTTTTTTCGCACATTTGCATTATCTAAGGATTGAATATGTTTAGCGTCTTTGACTATCCATAACTCCTTAGGCATAGACGAAAGTTCAAAAAGTTGCCAAGAATTATTTGCCGAAATTATCTTATCTAAAGAACCATGTATGAAAAGAAGCGGCTTATTCACACCAGCAACCCTGTCTTTAGCATCAAAGTCATCACTTAGACTCAAACTTGGTATCCACTGAAAAGGCCACGTCAGCCAAACACCATTCATCTTTTCACTCGCAATCTCTGAAAATCCCACAAAGGTCGAGTCAAGAACAACTGCCTTCACCTGTGAATTATCTCTGTCCTGTAAGGCATTAAGCAACATAGTGCCCCCCAAGGATTGTCCAACTGCCACATACTTTTGTTTATACACACTCTCAAGATAGTCTAAAGCAGCAAGCGTATCTTCAACACTGCCTTGTATACTGCTGCTTCCTTGAGACTTACCATACTCTCTATAATCAAAGATAAAGACCTCATATCCCTGTTCTACCAACCAGACCCAAGAGATAAAATGTGATGAGATGTTCTGTGCATTACCATGGGCTACAAAGACAAGTCCCTTTGATGTGTTCTGAGGATAAATATACCAAGCATGTAAAGAAGTCCCATCTTTGGATGAAAAATCAATGTCCTTATATTTTAACTCGTAATAAGCAGGTGTTCTGTAAGTTGTTTGATTAGGATAAAAGAAGTGTGAGGAGCAGGCCTGAAAGAGTAAGGCCCAAAAAAGAAGTAAAAAAGAACTAGCTCGCATTACCAATAGCCAAGCCGATGACACTTAAAAAGGTCAAGATAACCCCTAACATAAGCACACCTGTTATCCAAAAGAAAAATTGAGCAATAACACCAAGAACAATAGCCCATTCATTTGTTCCACCCAAGATACGCATGGTCTCAAAACGTTTAGCCTCATCTTCTATCTCGGCTTCAACCTCTAAACGTTTCTCCTTATAAGTCTTGTAAACATAATACGTAGAATACCCTCCCGCGAGTATCCACAACACAATCCATCCAAAGGGGATGAACCACCCCACAATTAACAAGGCTGTAAGAACACCTGCCGGCGCATAGGCCTTTCTATATAATAGAAAAAAGATAGAGCCAAAAAATGCCCACCATGACCATTGCCATTTACCTATATCTACCCCGTTAATATTAAAAGATTTAAAAGCGTTTACATACCAATCAGTCACCTCTGGTTTGTTGATATACGCTTCTATCATCTTATAATCATAATCACCTATCTCTTCATACTTATTGCTCATCTGTGAACTTACTCTTCTTCTGTCTGTACTTCATTAAAAACAATCTCTTGTGAAAGGACTGCCGTTGTTGTTGCATAAAGAATCAGTAGGTAAAAGATAAACATCGCAACGGGGATCAAGACTATAGTCATCATTGACACCGCCATCAAGATCATAGCCCCAATACCCGTCAAATGCAACATCGTCACCATTAAAAAATACTGTCCATTTAAAGAGGCTTTCCACACAGCAGGAGAGAACATTGTAAAGATAGCTGAAAAGGCTTCACCAAAGTCATTTGAAGTATATACCTTACCTAAGACAATAGGGTAAATATAAGCTAAAAACATAAAGACAATCGCAATAATAATACCGATGATTCCAATGTTTTGAAAGATTGCCATCTGTTGTTCAGGCGTCATATCAGCACTATTTAGTGTTGACAGTGCTTCTAGACCAATACTCATCGCAAAAACAGTAAAAATAAGAATCAGCATAATAATCTCAATAACTACAAAGCCTAAAAAGCCACCTGCACCTATACTAAGATTATCCATTAAAATACTTTTAACATCTGTTGACTCAACCTTCTCATCATACTCCTCATCACTATGCGAGTTCATCAAGGTCTTTGCTACATAAGCTTGAGTACTAAAAAGTACTATACCTGCAAAAATAGCGATAAGAAAGCCCAGTAAAGGGATCATAGAGAGAACATTAAGTGCAAAGATAGATGCCATCGCTAAAAATGAAGCCATCTTGTTCTTAGAGAAAAAACGCCAAGCAAGTGAATACGCCTGCTTAACATAGGTTGGTGTGATCTGCATTGTTTTCCTTTGAATGATTAAATTGGCATTAGTATATACACATATTCTTTAGAGAAAGTTTGATAAAATACAAAGATGAAAGAAATCGCCCTTATCGGACCCACTGCTTCAGGTAAAAGTGACCTGGCCCTCAGACTTGCAAAAGAGCATAATGCTTATATCCTTTCCTTAGATTCACTTTCTATTTATAAAGAGATTGACATTGCCTCGGCTAAACCTTCTAAAGAAGAATTGGACCAAATCAAACACTTTGGTGTGAACCTTATTTACCCTAATGAAGAGTTTTCTGTGAGTATTTTTGTGCAAGAGTACCTAAAACTCAAAGAGCTTTGTGAAAAAGAGGGGAAAAACCTTGTTATCGTAGGTGGAAGTTCATTTTATCTCCGTACTTTAGTACAAGGGCTCTCCCCTATTCCTGAGTACACACAAGATTGCATTGCTGAAGTAAAAGAGCTTTTGAAAGACCTGACTTCTGCACATAAACTTCTTTTAAACGCAGACCCTGAGTACATGAATGGCATAGAACCAACAGACAGGTACCGCATAGAAAAAATGCTTCTTATTTATGTACAAACTGGATTAAGTCCTACAGAATATTTTGAAAAGAACCCACCTAGGCCAACCATAACAGATATTGAGATTTACGAAATCGATGTTGAACGTGCTTACCTAAAAGAGCGTATTATTCTTAGAACACAAAAGATGATAGATATGGGGCTAGTGGATGAAGTCAGTCGTTTGGAGTATAAATACACCCGCTTGCCCAATGCACTTAAGGCCATTGGCATCATTGAAGTCTATGAGTACTTAGATGGAAGACTGAGCTTAGAAGAGATGAGAGAGGAAATTATCCTGCATACTGTCCAGCTCGCAAAAAGACAACAAACCTTCAACCGAAACCAGTTTCCTTCCCGAAAACTGCTTAGTATAGAAGAGATTTATCAAGAGGCCAAACGCTACCTTTCTTAAAGTACCCCTGCCCAAAAAAACCGTCCGATGATAACGATCAAGATTATACCTACGATGTTAAAAAGTATCCCGAAGGTGGCCATTGTTTTTACATTCACCACACCTGTACTCATAGCGATAGCATTTGGCGGGGTTGCGATAGGGAGCATAAAGGCGTAAGAAGCACACACTGTTGCTACCATCATAAACAGCCTTACATCCAAACCAGCCTTATTGGCCACCTCATATAGAATCGGAAGCATAATAGATATCAAAGCGGTGTTAGATGTTATCTCTGTGGTAAAGGTTACCATAGCAGCTACAATAAACATGAAAACTATCATAGGCATATTGGCGAGATTCATAAGATGAGAAGCGATTTCTGTAGCCATACCTGTTTGAGTAAATGCCGCCGCAATGCTAAAGCCGGCTCCAAAGAGAAACATGATCCTATAAGGGATGTTTTCCTTGTCTTTCATCCAGTCTAAGATGGAAAAAGGAGGAGCAAAAAGAAGTAGACCCGCAGTCAATAAGATACCTGCTTCACTCAGACCCAAACCATTATAATACGGTTTAATAGGCGCATTAATAAAGAGCATTCCGATTAAGCCAAAGAGAACAAACAGCACCTTTTTCTGATCTTTATTCAATGGTGGTGTTGCCAGGTCTGGTTCTAACTCCATGCCCTTAAGTCCTATGCCCAAGACAAGCCCTACAAAAATAAACATTACAAAGACAAGAGGTGCCACCATCCATATCCACTGCACAAAGGGGATACTTTCCATGCCCATATCATACATTACCCCTAAGAGTATAAGGTTTGGAGGTGTTCCAATAGGTGTTAATATACCACCCACACTAGCCCCATAAGCAATACCCAAAGCAAAGCGTAACTTTAACTTATTGTCATCTGTCAAAAAGAGTGCTATAGGAAGAAGAAGTAACGTCGTGGTTGTATTTGAAAGGACTGAAGACAAAAGTCCTGATGTGATAATAAGTGCGAAGATTATCCCTCTTGAACTTTTAGGAAAAAGACCTAACATCTTATTGGCTATCCACTTATGAAGGCCTGTCTTTTCAACCGCAATAGCCAAGAGAAATCCCCCTAAAAATAGATAGATTATGGGATTGGCATAATTAACAGTCGTAGCTTTCGTACTCAAGATACCGGCTGAGGGAAAAAGTATAATAGGAAGCAAAGATACAACCGCAAGAGGCAAGCCTTCATTTGTCCATAAGGTCACCATTAAAACAATAAAAGCTATAAGTAAAGACTGTTCAAGCGTAAAGAATCCAATCATACCAACAAAGGCAAGAAAACCTAAGACTAAGGCTAGTATAATCTTCTGTGTTTGGTCCTTCATATATCTCCCTTGTATTCCCTCTATTCTGCCTATTTAAGCTTAAAAGTAAACTAAAATTTGATATATTTCAATTCATTGCTTCTTTTTATCTTAGACCGCTCAAATACTTGCTCTGTTTTCTATTTTTCCTGTCATTGTAGTTGAAACGGATGAGATTTATAAAATTGGTGGAGTATCACTCTGGTAAACACACTTCTCTCCCTGGCTACAGGAAGATAAGTGTATGATTATTGTATAGCAGTTGGCTGGTAAAGAAGAGAACTTCTTCTAGCCTCTTCTGTTTCCCTGACGTCTATCACTAAACTCTGAACGTCTCTCAATCCTGACGGTCTGAACACGAAGGCGACGATCACCAATACGGCGTGTACCCGTGCGTCTATCAACACCCGCACGAATAACTAATATTACAATGATATATACCAAGGTCACAATCAATGCACTTAGATACCAAATATTAATTTCCATCTCATATCCCTATTTCTGAGTTAATAATTCTCTCACAACCTCTCTGTCGTCGAAAGGAAACTTTTTATCATAAATGATCTGATGTGTTTCATCACCCTTACCCAAGATAAGGATGACTTCATCACCTTCTTGATCATTTACAGCTTGAGCAATCGCCTCTTTACGATTGGGGTTGACTACGATCTTATGTTTCTCTTGAATACCTTCAATTATATCATGAATTATTTCATCTGGATCTTCAGTTCGAGGGTTATCACTGGTTACATAGATTCGTTTTGCATATGATGAAGCAACACGTCCCATGATCGGGCGTTTACTTTTATCTCTATCACCGCCTGCTCCAAAAACAACGAGTAGTTCTTTTTCTTTAAGTGAATTGAGTATCTGCTGCATACCATCGGGTGTATGTGCAAAGTCAACGATAACAAGCGGGTCTTCACTTACCTTTTCCATTCTACCACTGACCCCTGCAAAGTTTTCAGTCACTTCTGCTATCTCAGGAATGGTATGCTCTGTTAAAAGATGCACAGCGGCCACAGCAGCTGTCATATTGTAAAGATTGAAAAAACCGTACATTTCTGTCGTAAAAGTCTCTACATCTTGGAAGTTTTGCATAACTGCTGAAATACCATCATTCATCGTATACGCAATAATCCTGTAAGTTGCCGGGTTTTCTATACCATATGAGTTTGCATTTTTAAAATTAAATTCTGCTCGTGTCTCATCTTTATTGATAAGCTTTAGACTCTCATCTGCAAAGAAACTGTTCTTAACAGCGATATACTCTTCTAAACCATTATGATAGTCCAAATGATCTTGGGTGATGTTTGTAAGGATCTTAAGGGCAAAGGGAATACCCTCGATTCTTTTTTGAACAATAGCGTGAGAGCTTACTTCCATGACAAAGTACTCACATCCGGCAGCTGCAGCTTGGTAAATATGTTTATAGGTATTTAAAACTGAAGGCGTTGTCAGTGTCTTACCCTCAACAACTTCATCATTCATATAGAAGCCACGTGTACCTTGCATAGCTGCCTTATGGCCAAGGTCAAGTAAGATAGAATAGATAGCCGCAGCCGTCGTCGTCTTACCATTGGTACCTGTGATACCAATGATCTTTATATGGTTTAGTCCAAAGGCCGGGGCCAACTCTTCAACATTAATAATTGAGTGTGCACCGTTTTCTTTGGCATTGTCTAGGTATTTTTTATTTTGAGTTGTGAGTACAAAGGCTGTCTGCGAGTCGCACTCTTGTGAGTTTTCACTCACATATTTGTAGGGAGTATCGGGAAGTTGTATTTTCAAGAGATGTCTTCTAATATTTCAGATAATCTTTCATCATTTGGATACGTCTTTAGTGCTGTTTCTAAGTATGACAGACCCATCTCTTTGAATCCGTTATGTAAGAGTTTGTCCAAAAAGTCTATAAAATCATCTTTTGCAGTGATGATCACACGTGTTGAGAACATGATGTTTTCAAAGGTTAGTTTGAAGTCTTGACTCTCATCCACAAGAAGTTTAAAGTCATCATACAAGATGCCATCTTCACTTTCAAGCTTTTCAAAGACAGGATCTTTAATGAGTCCACTCAAGCTTTCCATTGTTCCATCCATACTTTCAATGATATCGTTCATAATATCATCTGCTTCCTCGTTATCTTCTTTACGAAGTACCGCATAATAATCAAAAAGTGCTGAGGCTGCTTCTTCACCACTCATTGCCATCTCAGCAAGAATAGCTCCATTATAAGCTTCTTTATTGTCCGGATCTGCTTTTAAAACAAGAGCATAAGCCATTAGTGCTTTTTCATACTCTTGTTTTGTAAAATCATCATTTGCCGCTTGAAGGGTTTTTGTTTGGTTAAAAATATTCATAATTTATATCCTCCAAATGTATTTTTATAACGAACTTATAGTTCGTCTATCTTATTCTCCATTCCAATAGGAACGTTTACCACTGTTAATTCAGGGTGAATATCCATACGAAGTTGACGCTCAACTCCGTATTTTAAAGTACTTCCGCTACTTGCGCATCCGACACAAGCGCCTGAAAGTTGTACATACACACCGCCATTTTTCACGGCTATTAGTGTAATGTCTCCACCATCTAGTGCAATTGACGGTCTAACCTTGTCAATTACTGCTGTTACTGGTGTCATTAGTTCTTCGTCTGTAAAAGGGATCATATTTATCCTTGAAAATCTATCTTCATAATTATTTTTGATATTATAGTAAAAAATAGACAATTCTCTCTTAATGAGCGCAGAAGAACGCAAATGAAAATTATTCTTTAAGCTTCTTATCTACTATGTTTTAAAAGGATTTAATCCTTATAAGTCAATGAGCGCGTTGACATATTTAGAATGTCTCATGCCAACGAGTATGTAATCAATATCGGCATTCTCAATAAGTTTATTAAGTGCCGTCTCTTCTATAGTCTTTTTTATCTCTATACCTGAATGCTCTAACATGCTTTTTGTCTGCTTTGCACACTCATATAAGACCATCTCTTCATACACAAGAAAAAAGTCCATAAGAAGCTTTGTTATATTTTCACGTGTATAATCATCTTCAATTTTAATAAGCTCTTGACGTACATGAGGAATAATCTTAGACATCAAGAAGGTTTGATACTCCCCAACCCAACCAAACCTATGTTTATAATTGTCCAGTTCTCCAATTATATTAAAAATAGGATCTGCTTGAGCATCTTCTAAAAATCCCATAGTCTCATTTAGAAGTCCAAAGTACTCTTTTGGCTCTTCATGTGAAGCTAGTCTAAACATCAAGTTGTCTTTAGATGCGTTTAGTGGTCTATTAACCAAAACACGTAAACCATTTTCTCTGGCCCAGTGTGCACAAAAACGTCCTTCTTGCTCCAAAAGGTTCATAGGCATCTGTATAGTTGAAAAATTATGCCCCAGGTTACCAACTTCAAAAGCAGCCTTAGTCGCAAGTCCAATCAGATCTTCATAAGGTAAAAAATACAGTGCATTTTTATCTAAAGAAAATGAGTTAGACGATATACCATAAGAGAGAATACGTCCTTCTTTGACCTCTATTTCAAGTTGCATAAAAGCATCAAGTATACGATCAAGCATAATCATCTGCGCTTCAGGTCGTTGACTCTCGTCTTTTATAGTGTCCATAAGATAGTACTCAGGGTTATGAACAAGATAACAGTCAAGCTGATCTAGTTTTAGCCTCTCTAATGACTTTGTTAGTTCTGCCTTGATAAAACCCGGATGTATAGAGTGATAACATGATTCATTGTACTTGACAATATCTAGTTCGTCAACAACCTCGTCATCAATCTTTTTAATCTCTTCAAGAAGTGAACCTTGAATATAACCGCACTTAGAAACAATCTCCAAGTCATCTGGCTTATGTCCGCCATATACCTCTTCTATCACCTTCGCAATAAGACGTTCAGCGTCTCCGTTCATATAGTTCGTCGAAGTGTCAATAAGTCTAATACCTTCTTTAAGTGCCAGAGTTAATGCCGCTTCATGTTCAGGATCATCCAAACCTGTTCTATAGGTGCCAAATGCTAATTTTTCATTCATAAGTTGTCCAAAAAGTGTTTAAGTTATTATTTTATTAGTGTATTGAAAATGTAAGTGTGAGGGAAAAAGCGCGGTTTAACTGCGTGTGAGCTTTCTACTGAAGAAAACTTAGTGTTAACGTAGTGAAATGGGCTTTTGCTCATTTTACGTTTTAGAGGCAAAGCCTCTAGTGGTTATTGAGAGTGTTTAGTCTAAGACTAAACGAACTCAATAAATGCCATTGTAGTAGCATCACCACGACGAATACGAGTACGTGTAATACGAGTATATCCACCGTTACGCTCTTTATAAGCAGGAGCGATTTCATTTAGAAGCTTCTTAGTAGCTTCTTTGCTTTGTAGTGCAGCAAATACTTCACGGTGAGCGTTAGCTTCACCAGTACGTGCAACAGTAACAAGCTTTTCTGCATAAGAGCGAAGTTCTTTCGCCTTAGGAACTGTTGTTTCAATCTTACCATTCTCGATTAAAGCGATAGTAAGGTTTTTAAGTAATGCAGCTCTATGTGAACTAGTTCTACCTAATTTTCTATATCCATGACGGTGTCTCATCAAGAATCCTTTATAATTAGAAGCTTATTCAGCTTCGATTTTCTTTTTAACAGCGCTTACAACTTCATCAGAAAGGTCTGCACCTACTGCGAAGCCATATTCAGCAACTTTTTCAACGATTTCTTCGTAAGATTTCTTACCAAGGTTTTTAACGTTTTTAAGATCAGCTTCACTCATCATAACGATCTCACCGATAAATTTAACGGCAGATCTGTCAAGACAGTTAAAACTACGTGCGCTAAGACCTAAGTCTTCAATACGACCCATAAGTTTCTTGATTTCTGGAGTCTCATCTACACGCTCAACAGTTGTTGGAGCAGCTACAGAGATTTCAGAGTTAAAAACAGCCATTTGAGCATACATAACTTCAAGAGCATTTTTAAATGCATCAACTGGACCAATTTGTCCATCAGTTACGATGTTCATGATAACTTTTTCAAAGTTAGGGTTGTCTTCAACAAGAACATTATCAATGTCGTAAGTCGCTTTACGAACTGGCGTAAAGTACGCATCTAAAGGAATATATCCATCATCTAGGTCTTCACGGATATCTTCACTAGGAACATAACCGATACCTTGATAGATTTTTAGAGTAAATGTAAGCGTCGCATCTTCATTAAGTGTTGCCAAAAATGCGTCTGGTGTTACTACTTCTACTTGATCGTTTGAAAGATCAGCACCGCTAATCTCTTTTGGACCAGTAAACGTATAAGTTACCTCTGCACTTGTCTCATCATTTTTCAATTTGAAACGAATTGATTTCAAATTGATGATAAATTCTGAGATATCTTCAAGCATACCACGGATGCTATCAAACTCATGTTTTGCACCCTCAACTTTGATTGCTACCGGAGCGTAACCTTGTGAGCTACTTAGTAGGAACCTACGAAGTGGGTGAGCAAGAGAAACTGCATAACCTACCTCAAATGGGTAAGCTATGATGTTAGCTTCATTGTCGCTGATATTTTCAACAACAAACTCTTGTGGCAATAACGGTGAAGTCTTGATCTTTTTCATTTACGCCCTTTTACTTATTTCGAGAATAATTCTACGATTAAACGTTCTTCAACTGGAATAACTACTTCTTCACGTTCTGGAAGACGAGTAAAGATACCAAAAACTTTTTCAGCTTCAACATCTACCCATTCAGCCATACCAGTCTGATTAGTTAATTCAATAGCACGTACAACTTGTGTATTTGCTTTGCTTGATTCACGTACTTCAACTTTCTGTCCCGCTTTAACACGGTAAGAAGGAATGTCAACACGTTTACCATCTACTAGGATGTGACCGTGATTTACAAATTGACGTGCGAAACGACGAGTCGAAGCAAATCCCATTCTGTAAACTACATTATCTAAACGTTGCTCAAGAAGCATTACAAGGTTTGTACCTGTATTACCCGCAGCACGTTTAGCTTCACCAAATAAACCACGAAGTTGTTTCTCAGAAACACCATACATGAATTTAGCTTTTTGCTTTTCATTAAGTTGAAGACCGTACTCAGAAACTTTCTTACGACGCTGACCATGTTGACCAGGTGCGAATGGACGTTTTTCTAAAGCAGATTTTCCTGCAAGACGACGTTCACCTTTCATGTTAAGGCTTACACCGAATCTTCTTTCGATTTTTTCTACTGGACCTCTATATCTTGCCATCAGTAACTCCCTTAAACTCTACGACGTTTTGGTGCGCGACAACCATTGTGTGGAAGTGGTGTTACGTCTTTCATAAA